>Ga0181358_1000010_pt1 | contig 91649 bp, 93 predicted proteins | sample Fa13VDMM110SD_FD_130096 | JGI IMG/M metagenome (GOLD analysis project Ga0181358, IMG submission 130096) | Freshwater viral communities from Lake Michigan, USA - Fa13.VD.MM110.S.D | ecosystem: Environmental > Aquatic > Freshwater > Lake | place: USA: Michigan | collected 2013-09-24 | reverse complement strand
CAGCGAAGCTCTCAAGGGATTGAGAGAACGTTCAACGACTAGGACAAGTAATCTAGAACAGAAGAAAGTCCCAAGAGCGCCCGACTCTTTGCTTCGGTGAAGATGATGATATAGTCTGAACTTACAGGAAACTGTAAGAAGTGAGTGATAAACTCTCTCACGGTAACAAGTGTTTATCGCACCTGTTGTGGACACCCCTACCAGAGCTGGGAGAATTCTCAGATTTGGTAAGGAACAGTAAATAGCTTGCTGTTGTAAAATTGGGTGAATTGCTGGGAACCCCTAACGTAAAGACGAGGGAAATCAGCAGCCAAGGCTTTTAGGGATAAAAGCAAGGTTCAACGACTAGATTAAGTAGCCTAGAACAGGTGAACAATCCACGAGCGCCCGACGTTTTGTTTACAAAACGATGATATAGTCTGAACTGCATGGAAACATGCAGAGGTAGGGAATAAAGAGTCTCTACGATAACATAATGTTGCTATTAACGACTTCCGTCGTGCTTACGGGACTAGCATTCCCTCCGTCCAAAGCCGTTACGACTCTGAGCCCTACGCCCTTGAACAAGAAGTTGTGGCTTGGGAATTGCCGGAAGAAGTGATCGAAAACGCTGGGGAGGGTCCCGCGCAAGTGGATCTCCGCGCTATCGAAACCCGTAACGCAATGTCCAGACTGATGAACTCATATGAGTACACAGTTTCTCAGGCTGTTACCGTTACTGGTTCCTACAACCCATACGAGCCCTACAATGGGACTCCTGGCTCACAAACTGGTCTTGGTTTTACAACCTGGACTACCTTCAACACCGCTTATGGCACAACCACTGGCCCTGCCGCATGGTCTGGTGCAACCTCTAACCCCATTGAGGACATCCTGACTATGAAGCGTGCTGTTGCCAACCAGATCGGCATCCGTCCGAACTCCGCTGTTCTTGGAACCGCTGTTTTCGACCTATTGCTGACCAACGCGGCCATCCTTGATCGTATCAAGTATACCTCCGCCGACAGCATCGACACCGACGTCATCGCTCGCTACTTCGGTCTTGAGCGTGGCCTGCGCGTAGCCGAAGGTCGTTATTTGGCCTCAAACGGAGCCCTACAGCCGGTATTCCCAGCCAACGGTATCCTTCTGTTCTACAGCCCCAACGGTCCTTCTGATTCGATCATGCCTTCGGGTGGTGCTAATGCTGCGACTCCGGCCTTCAGTTATACTTATCAGTTGACAGGTACCCCAGCCGTCCGTCCCGAGTACTACATTCGCGAAAAACGTGTCGTGCGTGCTGAAATCACAATCGAACGTGTGGTTAACCTGGTTGGCCTCGGTGCAACTGGACTTATCGGTTCTGGCGCTATGATCACCGACATCCTGTCCTGATCGGGAAGGAATAAAGAGGTGACCTAATGGCAATTCTCAGACCGATTACAAAGGCCCAGTACGAAGTCTCCTTCGTAGCTCCTGATGGCCCCGCCCTAATCGCCACGTTTACAAAATTCAGCGGAATCAAAGATTCCTCCGATAGTAGTGATTATGCCAATGGTACCGGTAACCGTATCTACCACGTTGTAGGCCCCAAAAAGGTAGACAACATCACTCTAACCGCTCCATACGATCCCATGATCTTTAAGCAGTTAGAAATTTACTGGTTGCAGTACAATTGCAGAGAAATCACAGTTACTATCACTCCGAAGGACTGTGTTGGATACGGCTCAGCTACGGCTGGCGGCCAATACACCTGTTACGGATGTCAATTCATGTCTATCAATACTGCTGACGTTGACCGTGAAAGCGGCAATGTTCAAGAGATTGAGGTTCAATTGACCGTGAACACTTGGGATAGAACCTGAGTCACAAGTTTAAAGCCCCCTAACCGGGGCTTTTTTTGTTTCTATAAGAGGGTAAAACCTTTGTAAGTATAGATCTTTTGCATAGATGGCCAAAACCCTGTTTTCAAGTGGCGTCATAGTAACAAGTGAATGGTTAAATGGTGCTAGAAATGTAGTCTTCGACGGACAAGATCTTGACTGGCATTACAACCCTCTTGGTCTTAGTTCTCTTGTAACCGTAGGACCCGACGGACTCGATAGTCGGTACCTCACCTTAAACACGGCTCAACCCGGTTTGTCAAGCTCTGGTGAATTTTTAACAGGGCAACCCATCTCAGGTGGGAAAGTTGTAACGGGCTCTTGGACTTTCGGGTTCAACCCAACAGAAAACCCCACTCTCACTCAAAATTACAATAGCGCTCCTCGAAGTTTCCTTACAAACTTAAAGTATGAAAATGCCAACGGGATAAACCCGGCATCGGTAACACAAAAATTCGCAGCGTTGTCCGATTCAGATCTAATTACGAAAAAAATTCTTGTTGAAAATTCCAGCACTGGCTCAGTAGACAATGGTGTGTACTAATCGGAGATCCAAATGCCACGTTATTCACCATTGCCGTCTGTTTCCCTAGACCCTCGTAATGAAGCCGATTTGGTTCAAGCGGCTGCTCAGACTGTCTACGAAGCTTCGAATAAAACTCTAAATGATTTCAGTGCTGGTAACCCCTTAGCAGTTCTTCTGGAGGGGCAGGCTTTTGCACAGGGGGAATTCTTGTACTGGGCGAATCAGCTGCCTGACAAGATACTGATTGAGTGGATCGGCCCCTTTTTAGGAGCCATGAGAAGATTGGGAACAACTTCCGCAACAGAGCTAGTTGTAACAATTCCTCCCACAGGAAGTTCTACAGTAATTCCCTCAGGAACTATTTTTTCCACCAACCCCCAACTCACTTCCGGAGAGAGTTACGAATTTATATCGAACTTAGACCTAGTCATACCTTCAGGGGGAACAACGGGACGGGTGCCTGTGTATTCTAAGTTTGTTGGAAGCACCTATAATGTTCCCGCAAATTCAATCACCGGGATTGCCAATACAGGTACTCTAAATCTTTCGGCAACCAACCCTCAGCCGTCTGTCGGGGGTAGCGACGTAGAAACTTTCCAAGAAGTTCAGGAAAGATTTTTCACCCTTATCCGTAGAAGAAACCCTGTCAGTGAGTCCGATTGGCAAGACTTTTTCATTGATTTGTACGGGATCGGAACTTTAACTTCGGTTCAACCGAATCGTTCGAGTTTTTACGGATACAACTACACCCAAGATTACACTCTCCCTAATGGGCAAGTCTCTTTCTTTGTGTTGGGACCCAACGGTCAAGAACTAACCACGCAACAATTGTCCTTGGGTCAAAATGCGGTGAACTTTTCCGTACCTGTTGAAAACCAAGGTCATTTATTCCCTATTACTCTGAGTCAAGTTCAATACAATTTGACTGTCGAAATTAACTCAAACGGGTCGTTCGGTTCAAATTTCAAAGACAGTTCCCTGAATTTTCGCGACAGACTCTTCTCAGTATTGGCTCCGGGGCAAACTTTTCCAGCCGACGTTACACCTACAGTAAGTGACATTGACGCCGCTTTTTATTCTACTTTTGACACGAGTAATCGATTTAGAGATCCGTCAATAATCGCGTCTTTGGCATACAATACTCCGAACTCCCTGAGTAAGGAAGCAGCGGTTTACACGAACGTTTACGATTTCACACCATCAAGTAGTATCTTAAAGCAGAACGACCTTATTGTTGTAAACACCCCCAACCCAACTTTTTACCCAGTAGAGGCTGATTTCACACCTTATTCTTCCAATAAATACGATCAGACTGTTTATGGTAATCTTTCCTTAAAGCAGATAAAACCCTTGACGTCGGGATCTTACCTCCTTGGAGACATCGTGTATTACGACGGCTCTGGGGACCCTGCTGAGCAAGGACTCCATGTTGTCTTAGAAAACCTTAACATTGCCTCTTCTTCTGACGTCTTGTCTCTCATAGTAAACGGAAAAGTTTCTGGAGTGAAAACTCTTTCACCCTGGGTTGTGGGTAACACTTACATTTATTCCTCGGGAGGGACCATAGATCCTGAGGTGGTGGAGTACAACTATTCTCCTGGAGAATTCGTTCCTCAGACTCCTTCTTCTGTCCCTTTGGGTAGTCGCCCAGGGGGATTCGCCTGGTTGGTTTCCAAGAATTTCACTCTTAACCCTTCAACGAATGATATAACTGGGGCCCAAACCGAGTTTTTAATTGGACCCTCTATTACCCCCCAACAACTAGAGCCTAATTCGTCCTATACTTCTGGCACATGGGTTTGCACCCCCCAGGTAGGCAGCGGTCCCTCACAAGTTGCCGATCCGTACTACAACTATGTGGACCTGACCAAAGGCGCTATAGTAAAATACGCTTACGTTGAGGCTAATTTCACATATAACCCTAACAAATTAACCGTTAGCGAGTACTTCAACCTCTTAGTTAATCAGGGTGTGTTGTCCGAAGTTTCGATGTTTCAAGGAGATGGAGGTTTACCCATCTACAAATATAAAGCCCGATTCACGGCGGGTCAGTACTTGCTATACAAAGAATCAGTATCCTCTCAACCCACTTACTACATCTCTTCCTCGTGTTTTACTCCAGATAGTACGAACATACAGGACTTACTAGGGAATGGCTCAGTCTACAATTTAGCGCCAACCCCTGCTCTTCAAGCGCAACTGAACTCCGATTTGGCGAGCTCTTCTCTGAAAAATTTCGATCGGATGTTCACTTTTTTCCTTGGGGACCGCACTTTTTTCCGGGAAGGCTCAAATGTACAGTCTTACACTGCAACTTCTGCAGTTACACCCTTATTTGACTTTAACATTTATTTGAACAATGGAATTTTCGTTGAGTCCGAATCTTTAGGGCAAGCTCTACCTTTAGCTAATGGCTATATCCCGTTTTTTAATCCCGTTTACCTTAACACCACTGAAGACACAATTTTAAGCGAGGACGGAAGAAATTACTACAGAGTCATGAAAGCTTTCACACCTTCTACAACGGTGACAAACTGGACTGGAATGGTGACAAACAACACGTCTAGGTACGAAGAATTCGCGGGCAATTTACTACGTTTTGTAGTCTCCTACCGGTGCGAAGAACCTGTTCTTTCCCAGTACGGATTGGAGACTTCTTCAATTAAACTAGGATCTTGTCAGATAACCATCATACCCAGAAACACTGGCAGGAACTTCAGTTCCTCACCGAACTTAGTCTACGTCTGGGAGAATGCCTCAACCTTAAGCGAAGTACCCGATCTTTCTTGGTATACGGGAACCACTTTTGAATACAGACCACCCAACTACGGTGAAGGAACGTTGGCCCTATGAGTCAAAACTTAGTCGCCTTAAACGGCGGAAGGAACCGAATTGAGACCTCTTCTACTTTTCAACAGGGTGTAAACCTCTCACAACAGTATGTTGACACCCTAAGATTAAACCCCCGGCCCACTGAGTGGGTTCCAGGTGGCAGACCTATTTATGGACAGTTGCCGTCTGCCTCACAAGTTTATAAATTAGACTTTGGTCTTGACGGTGACTTCGCTTACGCTTACGTTCCCGTGGGAAGCAGCACCTTAGGAAAAGGCTCCCTCCAGGTTCAATCTTCAGGTGATAATAAATTCCTAACCATTCAGTCCGGTGAAATTGTCTGGAAGTACGGAAATTTAACAGCAGACCCAGTTATCATCTCTTTAGAGGAGATGGAAATGGTAAGTACGAAGTACCTTTTGGCTTATCAACTTTACTATGACGATTCTCCCTTCGTCTCTGAATACTCAGTTGAAAACTTTTCCCTTTCGGGATATGAATTGAGTGTGGATAGCAGTACAGATGTGGTAGAAGGTTGGAGGTACACCCCTGTCTTCGCATTCACGGATCTTGAGTCTCAAACTTGGAGAAATTACGACGGTCTCTTCCCTTCTCACTCCAGTGAAGCTTTTCTCTCTTGGCAGAGTCCTTACCCTGCCGCTTATTCCGACCTCACCTTAAGATGCCCTGCGAATTCTTCTGTAACAGGGACAGCTTCCCTGTACTATATGACTTGTCCAAATCCCGTGGAAGGGGAGACTTACTGTTCTAGCCCCGAATGGATTCTACAAGGAACTACGAATGTTGAGTCTGACACCGACGGGCAATACTTTAAGTTTTCTTTCCCCCAGCCTTCATACCGCTATGGTTGGAAAGTCGTGTGGTCCGACATCAAAGTTACAATAAATAGAGTACTTGTAAGCGGCGTCCTCTCTCTGCTAAGGAAACCTGCAACGGCGACAAGTTTTTTCCGCTTAATCGCCTACCCCGAAAATAGCATCCCTAAGACTGTGAAGAATGCCATAGGAATTGAAGTTCCGACCACGTTATGTAATCTCGCTTACGTGGACATAAATGGAGCATATGAAGTTGAGAAGATAACTGACCTTAGAGAAATAGTTCACACAGACTATCAACCTATAGCAGACTGGTTGACTAAAGAATTTGACGAAAATTTGATCAACTTATTTTCACAAGTTAAAGAGTATCCTACCCTTTGGATGAGACCCACCGAGTGCATGATACAAGAATACCTCTCTTTGGAAGAGAAGTTGATTACAGTGGAGAAATGAAATGACAGAGATTAAGCCCTCATTCAACGTAAAAGAGTTTGAAAATTACGGAAACACAAAAATTTTCCTGACCGCCGACCAATTAAACTCAGTAGCCCTAACAGAGAGTAGAGTAAATGAGCAACTTGATTGGCTGGCACAATTGCTCGGGTGGAGCGGTCCTAACTACTGGAACAATCTTGTTTCGTCTGTTTCTCAGAAGAGAAGTCTACAAACCGGCACTTTTGGTGTGTATGACGGGTATCTGTACCCTGAGATAGTTGAGGTCCGAAACTGGGAAAACAAAGTAATTGTGAAAGCAGACACGAGAATTCAGGTTGGTCAAACTTTCTACTTAGGAGATTACTCATACATCCTGTTGGGAATGAGCCAAGCTGGGGGAAATTACAGCTTAGACTTCGGAACTTTATCTGAGCAATTTTACACCGATCTTTCAGGAAATGAACAGCTTAGAGTGATCTCCCCAAAGTCTCTTCCAAGCCCGTTCTACCGTCCAGATCCAGGAGTATCCGCTAACGCCTCTTTTATTTGCGATAGTCAAGGCTCCAATCTCGTTCTGTTCCCCGACTATAACACCGAAAGAACACTACCTTACAAGTTTAACACTTTCGTTGCCGGAGGTAGATACTACTTTAACCTGCCTGTAACTTTCAGCAGTGATACGGTATCGCTTTCGCCTGCATACGACTTTTCCAGAGAACTATGGTACCTTGACATCCCCCTTAACTTGACAACAGATGAGTTAGGTTTGGAGGGTGCTCTTTCCTATGAAGGTTCAACTTTATTGGTTAGGGTGTCTCCTTGGACGAACCCCTCAGATTGGGGAAATTATGATAAAATAAATAACTTCCGAGGGGTTTGGTCGAACAAGGGTGGTAAGTTGCCTTTTCACTTCGTCTTCGACGCTCTTAGCATACACGGATTCAACGAAAGAGTTTCTCTTTGGTTGGGCAACGTTGAAAGATCAATAAAGTTTGATGAGCTCCTTAACTTCGTATACTATCAGACGGTTCCAGTATCACCCGGAGAGCCAGATTTAGGGTACGGCAAAGTATGGTGGAACAGCCAATCCGGAAGTTTTTCGGTCTTTCTAGGGGATCCATTAAATTGCGGTCCGTGGGCTGAAGTGAACTACCCAGAGTTCCCTGAATTTGGACCCTTTCCTGACTTCGTTTTTCTGGATGTTTCAAGCTTTTTAACCTATACCGGAGATATACCAGAAGGGTGTCTTGTTACAATTTTAGACTTGTCAGGTTTGGACCCTTCCTTGGGAATTGAGGGTTTAACGCAGACTTTACTTGGTCCAGGACAGATAGAGATGTTCAGAAAAGAGGGTTCCGAATATTGGACACCTTATTTCATAACATTCAACTTAGAAAGTGACTTTTCAGTGAACGCTGAGCTCTTGCCTTCTAGAACGCCTGTGAAACTCTTAGATTCCACGGGTCTATCCCCCATAGGTGTTAATTATTCTGTTTCCAACCTAAGCCTTGCTGTGTCTGAGTCCTACCCTCTTCTCCTTATGAAGGGTACTTCCGAGGGATCTTGGTACATATCTCCCCCTTCAGACCTCAAATATATCGGAAATACGAGACTATTCGAAAGTTCTCAAGACTACGAAAGACCGGTCGACGGGGAGATGAACTGGGACTTTTCAAACCCGGATCCAAAAACAAGACTTGCACGAGTTTTTTACTACAACCGCTGGGAACAAGACCTATTAACAAGCGAATGGACATTAGCAGGGGACTGGGTCGGGGTGAATGATGAGACCTCTTCTTCGTCGGTTCCAGAGGTCGTGGACTTTGGAGCAATACTGGTTTACTGTAACGGTGAACTTCTTTTAGAAGGGGAATCCCTTAGACTACCGAATTTTCAGTTTAGTTTTGAAGTAGACCCTGGTACAGGGACTTTCAATTTCCTGTATATGCCCTTGAACTACGACGGCTGCGTGGATCCACCGAAAATAACCGTATCGGACTCACTAACTTCTGCGTTTAAGTTCGATATCTCTAACCTGGTGTTCAGCGGTTTAACCTACTATATGTCGCCGAATGTCGTAGACAGTGAAACTTTACTTAGACTCTGGAAAAGCGAACCTCTTCAGGCTGTAGATACAATCAGTGAGCTTGAACTCCTAAGGAACCCCAACCCGTTGAGAGCGGATGTGAACCAAGGTCCTGGGGACATAAACTGGGAGAGATACTTCGTGCGTCTTCCTCCCGCTTATGGGAGAAATGGAAAAGAATGGCAAAAAGTTAACCTTATATGCCAGGACTTCGGTTACTGGGGTTCTTCTATAAGTCCCGAGAAAATGGCTTGTCCCTCTGAACGGGCAGAACCTAGGATCTACGAACAAGTTGTCCTTTACGAGGGGAGGGCAGACTCGCCTTCCTACTTGTATTCTGAGCCTTACTTGTACTCCGACGTCATGTACGACTTTGGAAATTCTGGAGATTATAATAATTCAGACATAGTCCCTGGTTTCGATAGACCTTACGATGACTTTGACGAAGCAGAGCTAGTGAATTATAACCCTTTACGTAACCGTCAAGCGAATACCTCATCAACAGGGGCCAGATACGGAGACTGGGAGGGGATTTATCTTCGCTCTAATTCTTGCTCAAGCTTGAGTGGTTTTCTCGTTAACGACCTAGGAGATGGTTCCTTAGAACCTTTGCCACCCCCTGTGTGGGATGCAAGTATTTACAAGTGCGCACCACTCTGCAGGGACGGAAAAGCGTCATCTACAGTAGACTCAAATCATTTCAAGGTGGGGTACTCGTTTTTCGCCGCCGACCTTTCAGCCGCAGAAGAAGGATGTTTCGACTTCGCATAGGCGGGTAAAACTTGTTAGCTAAGAAATTAAAATGACAACAAGAAAGAAAAGGGAGATTTCCGACCTTGAGGGTCTGGAGCAAAGTTCAACGGATGAGACTGTTGAGTTAAATACTACATGCCCCTCTGTAGAAGATCACTCGGAGGTCCTTGTAGATACTCTGGTAGAAGAGGCAGAGGTTATTGAACAAAAGCCGGTTGAAACCAGGCCTAGACCTCCCGCTCCAGCCAAACGTAAACCTTCTAGAAACACTCCGAAATTTTCCTCTAAGTTTAGATGAACCATGGGACAAAGCCTTAGAAACCAACCTTGGATCCGTCAACAGGCGGAGATGATGAAGGCTCACGAAGCGAATGCAAGATATGCGGGCTCCCCACGAGGTACCGTTCGAGGCACGATCGTCAGTATCGATGATCCAGAGGATTTGGGAAGAGTCAAGGTTTTATTTGACGCAATGAACCCGAAGGACCTCCCTCCCGTGGAGGGTGCTGGCGAATTTTCTCTGCCTCGGCCAGGAGAATCGAACAATTTTTCCCATTGGTTGGACGTATCACCTGCATTTAAGGGAAAGCAGCCGAAATCTCTCGAAGGGAAAAGAGTTAATATAGCCTTGAGTAACGGTGAATATCATTACGCTGTACTCCAAGACGTTCTTTACGACCCTCAAAATTTAACGGAAAGTTCGCAAAGAAACTACGAAATTCCTAGTAACAGCACAATGACACGCTTATCCGTGTATGAAGCAGGGTCATTACCCCTTGCGTGTAAAGAAAACCATGGATGTTCTGTTATAGAAGAAGGTGGCCCAATGAACTCAGATTGGGTTTGCGTTTGCCTTAAGAGGAACGGCAATTACATTTGGGTTCGCCACGCGGACCTGGCACATGGACATGCGGGCGGCAACGATGTAACATCCCAAGTGGATTCTTCGGGAAATCGTGCAAGTCCAGGGCAAATGGCAGCGACTTACGATCACGTTTTCGTAACTAGTCACCAAGAAATGAAAAAAGAAGGTAGGACAGGGTATTCAACCGCTCCGGCGGGTAATCCTTGGGGTGCGGATTGCCGCTGGGCGCCTGCCCCAGGTAGCGAATCCAAGGCTCTTGATTTTGTTGAAGGTCCGCTATTCAGTCAAGACACTGCTCTAACGTTTGCTAGGAATTCGGGGTTCATAGACAACATAACAGGGTCCTTTACAACTACCTACGCTCCGGAAATATCAGCAGCAGTGGAAAGTGTTCCAGGGTCAACCTTCGTTAAGGTTGCGGTGAAGGAGGCTCAAAAAGTTCTGAAGATATCAGAGGACTTGAGAAAGATCATTGCAAACCCCACTTCTTTTGTTATCCGCGCGGCGGTAAATTCTCTCTCTTCTTACGCCCCCGGTGCAACAAAGTTCGTTCTTTCAACTCTTGAGAACCCCGCTGCAACAATAAAAACTGTCTTCTCAAAACTACCTTCCTTACCCAACCCATTCAAATGACTTTCACAGAAGATTACGATCCTGGTTTCATAAATTCACCGGGTTTCGGTCAAAGTGCCACAAACCCCTTGGCTCCCGTATTCTATCAATCTTTAGGAGTTGTAGAAAGTTTATCTGTTTATGACTCAATCTACGCGGCAAATTCTGTAAAAGCTAACGTATCTTTTTCTATAGGAGAGAGTTCGTTGACGCGAAGCGGCTTTGTTGTTGCAGTTCCTACAACCTTTCTAAAGACCGTTACTTGTGACGAAGATGTAAGAGTCAAAGCCATAACCAACACAGACAGGTTGATAGTCGACGGAAAGGAATACAGAGAAGGAGTCATTGTTGGAAGGAACGGAACTTTTCGCGTTTTGGTGCAAATCTAATGGCAGTTCGTCGTCCCTCAGTCCACCGTCAGCGAGAATTTGTTTTCCAAGACTTTTTCTACTTTCAGGATGGCCAGTCTCAACTTCGCTACATCCTGGGTAAATACGATGGGGAGCCCTATGAGGTTGTTCCACAAACGTTCGACTACCCTACTCCCGAGTTCAAGGGTGGGGATATAGTGTCTCGCATTGACTACACGATAACGGGTAAATTAATAACGATAGATAATTGGGAAGTAAACTGGAGAGACGAATGGCCCCTTAGATTGGCCCTTCAGTTTTTACTTAATTGCCTCTATTCTTCAGCTTCAGGGTACTCAGTAAGAGTTCAAAAAGATACCTACCCGTTCTGGGTGTCGGAAACCTTGTTCCCATTGACAAACGACCCTAACGATTACCTCTTGCACTAATTCTAATGGCCATCCCCAAGATAAAAGAAGCCATCTTGTCAACGCCGAAGACAGTCGTTCTGTACTTTGACAGCCCCATTGACACCAGAATCAGTGTCCCGGTGAGCAGTTTCACTGTAAATTACGGCCAGTTTGGTGTTGTAACGATTGTGTATTCCTCAGACACGATGGTGTCTTTAGGGTTAGACAGCAGCTTGTCACCTTGGGACGAAGTGTTCGTCTCCTATGAGCCACCTTTAGATCTAAACACTTGCATGAGGGGACCCGTACCACCGTCTGCTAACGACATTGTAAAAAAGAGAAACGCCGTTAGAGCCTTTTATCGGGTAGCAGTTAGAAATTCTCTAACCCCTGATGAACAAACAGACGGATCCCGCAAAGGGTCGAACCTTGGGCAAACGATTGGCGGGTACGGCTTCCCTTACCAAAACCGCTCTGGAGTTTTAACTGAGAATAAATCCGACCCACGGAGTGCCTCTCCCGACGACTTCATAGTTGCCTACGGCCTCAAAGAAGCCATACAACTTACAAATATTGACGATGCGAGCGCGAACTCGGTGAATGTTGCCAAAATGAGAATGGCACTAGAGGATGCAAATGCTCTAATTGACTCGTACATAGAACAATCTGGTAAAGCGGGAAGGGTTCTAATCACGAGCAACCGTCGCCGAACAGCTTTAATTATAGCAAGGTACTACCTTGACAATGTTCGAAGAAGAGAGGATGTTTATAAAGACTATGTAGAATCACTAAAGCAGCTTGATGCTGAGCGGGAAATGACCGCGATTCGGGCGGGACATGGTGATTCGGCAATCGATACTAAAGAAGGAATTATGCGATCCTGGCGTATTCCTCAAAGATATAATGGTGTGTCTGGTAAAGGTTTTTCCGGGTGGAATAATGACCCAGCCGGTGATCAGAGCCCCGACTATAGACTCGGCTTTGGGGCTACGGGTCAGAATAACAACCAAGAAAATTGGATTTCTCCCCGAAACTACGAAGACTTAGGTGGAACCCCCCAAATCACAGTACCTAGCGATGCGGGTGACTACTTCATTAACGGCTCCGACCAAACTTTCCCTTAAATTAAATGGATCTGAATTCCTTGACGCGCATCGAGCAATTCCTCTGCGACTCTTTAATATCTTCCCCTCTAATTCCTTTGGGCGTAAATGTTTTACGTTTGGCAGACGCAGTTGAAAATGAAGGGGTAGTTACTCAGACGAATAATATCGTTGTTCGTTACGTGAATTCTACAAGCAATGTGAAAAACAGAGTACCTTTTATCTATGAAGACGTACTAAACTTCGAACTCAATTTCTCTTGTCAAAACTACTTGACAAGTTCAGGCCATGACTTTGCGACCCAGCTTCTCATGGGCGCGAAAATTACTCTATCTGGGAGTGCACCGTCGGGGGCATACGTTCAGGTTTTAGAGCCCTTCAGCTGCTCCTCGTCACAATTCACGGGCTTAAGCGAAGAGTCTCAGTACACCTACACCCAAAACTGGGTCGTCACGATCGAGGAAACATTACCCTATATCGCTCTAGACCCTTGCGTTCAACGAGGGGATTGCCGCCAAATTTTCCCCAGCCACAACGTTGCAACAACGCTGCCTTTGGCAGGTGTGCTGGATGAGGCATCGGGTAGTATCTATGTTCCCTGGTACCCTGGCACGAATCCACTCGAAGCTGCCTTCACAGAAGCCCTCGGAGTCCGCTGGAGTGAAGAACTCACTCAGTCCGGAGATTGGGTTTACGTTTGTGCCCCTGATGAAATTTTCATTGAGGACCCTCTTAACCAACCCATCTATTTGCTAAGCAACAACAACTATACAGAAGACGGTCGCCTGGTTGTTACAGTTTGGGACGCTATCACGAAAGAACCGATTAAAGAAGTCTTTTACTCTGACTCCGGTAAGAAGCTCGCTCGTTATGCTGTGGATCTTTGGAGAAACACGGTTCTTGGGTCCCTTGGGGGGGCTATAGACCCTTCCAGTGTGAGAGACACTTCCTGGACATCGGGCATTACAATCGGAGAATTTGCAGTGGTGAGAGGGGCAAATCAGACGCTTTTCTCTGATCCTCTTGATCCAAACGGGAAGCAACAAACTTTGATGGGAGGAACGCTGATCGGTGTGAAACCGGACACCTTCATTCAAACTCCGAAAGGTAGATTCTACTTTGTCGGACAGTCTCCACAGGGTAAAGGTTGGTTGATACAAGACTCCTTTGAGCTTGCTTCGATCAATTCTCTTTGGAAACTCGGCTGCAAACCCTGTGAAGGCGGTCCAAGTCCCTCTAGCCTTTGTTAAACATGGCGACTCCAGCGCAATTATGGGCCCAGTACGACGTTGCTGTTAAGTCTAATAATATGCCCCTAGCACAAGCAATCCTGAAACAATTACAAAACTTTAAGAGCTACCCCACTGTAAAAACAGGGTGCTCACGATGCAGAAAAACACTATGACAAGCCCCAACGAAAAAATTCTGAAACAGAAAGAGTCCCTTGCAGCAGCAGCGTTGCAGGTTGCCGAAGACGCTCTTGAGCTCCTACAAGGCCAACTTGAGGATTGCAGCACTCGCGACCTTGTTACCGTCTTTAACTCAGCTGTGAAAGCCCACCGCGAGATCGTTTCCGACATTGTAAGTCTGACTGATTCTGAAAGTAAGCAAGAAAAGGTCTTAGCTAAAGAGTACAATACGACACTAGAAAAGTTACTGAAAAATCTAGAGTGAAACAACGAGTATCAAGTTAAATGACCTTTCAACACCCCTCTATAACACATGCTTCTCAGCTTGACGAAAAGTCACGGTGGAGGAAGTATAAAAGAGGGATTCGAGAACTTGAGCTTCTTGAAGCCCCTAAGTCCGTAATTCAGGAATTCAAGCATAAAGCAGCGAGAGATTGTTTCCTGGCCTTCTGTGACATTATGAAAAATGGGGACTTAAAAGTTGTCCCATTTCACGAAATCATTGCCAGCGCTTTTGAGGATCTTTTTGAACGAAGGTACAGACGTCTCATTATATCGTGCCCTCCGCGTTCGGGTAAATCCATGCTTTCCACGATGTTTTTGGCGTGGCTTCTAGGTAAGGACGAAAGGACACAGCATATCTTGGCTTCTTACGGTGCCACGTTGTCTCAAAAGTTCCACAGAGAGGCAGTAGTCATGATGAAAACACCCTCTTTTAGAAAAGTCTTTCCTGAGTTTTCGGGATTCAACCGAGACTCTAAATATGACTTAATAGGAGGTGGCTACATACTTGCGACTTCTGTGGGAGGTATTCTTACGGGCTTCACTTCCGGGACCATTGATATGGACTCAGTGGGTATTGGAGCGGCGTTGATCGACGATCCGCTGAAATCTTCAGATTCGAAAGCAGCCATAGACGGCTTAGAAAGTTGGTGGGCAGAGCAAATGTCTACTCGAAGAACTAACCACTATGCCCAAGTCATTATAGCCACTCGCTTCCATGAGAAAGACCTTCATGGGGTGTTACTTGACGGGGATGGACTCTATGACCCGGAGGAGAACCCATTCGGGTGGAGATGGATCAACATCGCAGGACTTTGTGAGGACCCTGAGAATGACCCTCTAGGTAGACAACTAGGAGAGAGCCATTGGCCGGAAAATTCTGCCTTCTCTGTGCCTATGCTTGAGTCTCAGAAAAAGATCATGGGCAGCTTCAAGTTTGCCGCACTATACCAGGGAGTCCCTGTAGCTTCCGAGGGGCAAATTGTAAAAAGCAGCTGGGTCGAGATTATCGAAGAGGAAGACTGCCCAGACCTAGATGTTGTATGGTTCGGAGTTGACTGTGCCTTTTCTGAAAGGGAGATGGCAGACGAAAGTGCAATCTGTGTGGCTGGGATAAGTACTCGGACACCGGACATTGTCTACATTCGAGACATCGTGAAAGGTAAATGGGGCTTTCCGGACTTGATTGAATCTGTAAAGCAGCAGTATGCTTTCTATAAAGCGAAGGTTCTTTGCATCGAAAAAGCAGCTTCCGGTCACTCTCTCATTCAGATGCTAAAGAGGGAAGCTAGAATCCCCATCGAAGAAATGCGGCCCTTAAAGTCGAAAACCACTCGCCTTCAGGCAGTCTGCCCTTTACTTGAGAACAGCCGCGTTAAACTAGTAAGGGGTCTATGGACGGATCCCTTCGTAAAAGAGTTAACCTCTTTCCCCTATGTAAGGCACGAAGACAGTCTCGACGCGATGGTGTGGGCTTTAACCTACTACTCTCTCAAACTTGACACCATCGACAGGGGAATTCAAGAGTCGATTATCCAGAACCGAAAGTGGAGCGGCGACCTTCGCAGGCCCGCTTTCAGTGACGGCGCATCTTACGGAAACCTGTTTGAGGACAAGGGTAGTGCCCTTGGCGGGCGTAGAATGCCCGGCGGCGGTAATTTAAACGACCCCGACTATCAGTCTGCCAACACTCCTAATCAAGGTCTCTTCAGAGGTGGCCGGAGCAGAAACCTTCGCGGGGGGTCTGGGTACAACCTCTGGGATTAACAAATTCACTTAACTAAAATGACACCAAAAAACCCAAAAATAACACACGCTTCCCAGCTATCGGAACATTCAAGCTGGAGGAAGTATAAAAGAGAACTTCTTGAACTTGAAGTGAATGGGGCCACCGAGGAAGAAGTTTCGCGGTCCATTAAAGAATTCGCCAAAAATAGTTTTCCTACTTATTTGTCTCGTTCCGCCCAAGTAGAATTTGGCTCCCTGCTAAATTGGAAAACTTATGAAGTCTTGGGGTCCGCCTTTGAAGACATTGCTGAAGGTAGGTATCCAATCCTCTTAGTATCAATGCCTCCTCGCACAGGGAAGTCTACATTGGGCTCCCTATTTCTGTCTTGGCTTTTAGGGAAAGACCCCACCACAAATCATTCAGTAACTTCTTACAATGTGGGTATCACCGACTTAGCAGTAAGTAGAGTTAAGCAGTTGGTTAGTGCCTTTCCTTTTGAGGAATTGTTTTCAAAACTTGATTTGCGGGCTGATAGCGTAACATCGGCTAACATCACCTGGCGTAGGCACGGGTATCGTTCACCTTGGGGTGGGCCCAACGGGGTACCAGGGGTTTGGTTGATCGATGACTATCACAAGTCCTCAAATATAACAGTAAATAAAGGCTGGATAGAAGAGGAAATTATGACCCGGCGCCACCAAAACAGTGCCATTGTTGTTCTTGGGTCAAGATGGGGTGATGAAGACATTTTCGGCTACTTCTTAGAGAAATTCGGTGTTTTCGACCCCGTATCAAACCCGAAAGGAGCAGTCCACATTAATTTGTCAGCAATTATCGAAAGTAAAGAAGAGGCAGAAAATGATATTCTGGGTAGGAATGTAGGGGAAACCCCGAGTATAATCAATTCCTTCTGGTCCCCCGAAAATTTAAACCATATTAGAAGGAATATCGGCGATGAAGAGTTCTCCTGGCACTATAAGGGATGCTCACCGACACCGAAAATCCCCCCATTAGATAAAGTAATCATTTCTGTTGATCCTGCTTTCAGTGCCGACAGCATTGATAAAACAGGTATTTGCATCGCAGGGGTTACAAAGAAAAGGGACTACATGTATGTTCTTGATACTTACGAAGGCAATTGGGACTTGAAAACTGTCGGAGTAATCCTAAGCCTAGCAGTTAAGGCATACGGAGCGGAAGAAATTGTACTTGAGTCCGCTTCGGGAAGTGCAGCTTGGGTTGTGTACCTACAGGACTTGGGGTTAAACGTTTGCGTAGGTGGCAAGTTGCAACAAACCAAATTAAATGCCTTCATTCAAATGTTAAGATCAGGAAAAGTAAAATTCTCTAATTCGGATACTCTCAGTGCGTTGGATGCCTGTGATAACTTCCAGATTTCATTATCCGACACCCTATGTGCAATCTTAGTTAGCTACAGTCAACTACTACCCATCGTCACCTGACGACAAATTGCGATTCGCAACCGCATAAAAAGTTGCTGTTGTTCACCAACAGTATCAAAATGGCTATTTCACCAACTGATAAAAACCCTGCTATCATGCAGGAGCTTCACGGCACTCGTTGCCTCATTACAGACCTTACCTCGGATAAGTACCTTAATCAAGCGAAAAAAAGACCCCAGTATGTCATACCTGAAGACTCCTACTCCCGATGGTGTGGCGGAGCCAACGGGTTCGACTTGTTCGTTGAAGGGGTCCAGGAATGAGTACATAGAGCGATTACTAAACCGTGATGAATGGTGGTCTCTTTAGCTCTTAAGCCATCGAAAGATGGCTTTTCCGGTTACCTTCCCGGCACCGAGGGTAAAATAGGGTTGTAGAGTCGCCCTTTCACAAATGACTCTGCCTATTAGTTTCGAAGGGGGTGAGGATCATGTAATCCAAATAGCAACGAAGCATACACGTTATCCACAGTTGTCACAAACCCTCTTTACCAAATGCTGAAATCTAGAGAAAAGCGCAGATCGCGCCGTGCTGAGTCTGCCCAAATGGTCGAACGCTCCTATAACAGGGGAATGGACATTTCCGCACCGAAATTCTTAACTTGGAGACAAGAAGAATTTTGGAACCTTCTTAGCAAGAATACTGTTACCATAGCCGCTGGGCATGCTGGCACGGGTAAGACCCTTATAGCCCTGCACTACGGACTCGTAGGAGTTTCCGAGGGAAACTTTGACAAGATCTACTATGTTCGCAGCGATGTGGGAGTGGAATTGCAAAGAGGTAGGGGATCCTTACCAGGAGAAATGTCGGAAAAAATGGCCCCTCTGGTGGCCCCCATCTACGACAATCTTCCATGTATCATGCGCTCTCAAGGTGCTGCTGAATACCTGCTCTCTAAGAAAATAATAGAGCCTATCCTCCTGGAAGATATACGCGGAAGATCGCTCAATAATTCGTTCGTTATTGTTGATGAAGCTCAGAACTTTCTATCTACCCATTGTAAGACGGCTCTCTCCCGAGTAGGGAAAGATTCTAAAATTTGCCTTATTGGGGATACTAGGCAAGCTGATCTAGATGCTTTTAGGAGGGATAATGGCTTACTTGATGCTATTCATAGACTGAAGAGCCTAGAACAAGTGGGTATAATACAGTTTCAGAAAGAAGACATCGTTCGAAACTCCGTCATTGCTCACATTTTGGAACGGTACGAAGATTGACTGGTTTAACGATTAACGACTAAGGGGGCTTCGGCCCCTATTTTGTAGGGTAAAATACTACATATCGTGTCTTATGCTGGAACGTGAGCAGTAAATTTCTCTGGCAAAATTTCTCCTCAAGGCTTGAAAAAGTAGGGGAAGGAGTCCTGGAAGCTCTCCAGGATGAAGCAAGACGAGAAAAGCAGGCTACAGGTGGCTCTTCCCTGAGGGGAAAACACACAAGTCTAGAGATACAAAAGGCGAAGGAAAAAGCTTCTCAGTCTGCAGGGAAAGCTAAAAAGTGTTCCTCAGGCAAGCCTTGTTCTGCAACGTGTATTCACAAGAATGATGATTGCATATCAACTTTGCCTGCTCCACTCGGAATTGCATTAACAAGACTGTCCAAAGTCCTATCTGAGCAAGTGAGCGAAGATAGAATTTCAGAAGAACAATCAGAAGAGGTTGTCTCAAAGATAAAAAGTACAGAAAACTCCCAACTAAAAGCGTTTGACCTCTTTAAGAAACTAGTGGATTCGGGCAAAACTTCCGAGACAGAGTTAGACTCGGTAGCTAAGCTTCTCATTAGCACCACTTTAACCCCCGGCCAAGACAGGAACGCTCCCCGTGTGATGAGCTTCGAAGATATAGAGGCTGTCTTGAAGCCAGGGAAATTAGAACAGTTAGAACAAGCTTATCAGAATTCCTTCGGTTCAAACGGAAAATTCGACCCATCTCAAAGGGGGGGTATGGGGGACCTAATAAGCTCAAACTACCTTGTGAATAAGGTCTCGGATGAAGTTGCGACGACTGCTTACTACATGCTTCCCTCGAAAGTGCGGTCCGCTATAGACAAGGCGGGGGCTGTTACAGGAGAGTCGGTAATGTTCGCCGGAAACGATAATGACGGAAATCCTACCTTTTCAGACAAACCTACACGAGAGAGAGGGGTTTTCTTGGTTAAGCGCTGGATGGAACAGGGAGGACTAGACCCTTACACAGGAAAACCTATAGATATTCGAAATGCAGAGCCAGAGCACATGGTTGCATTTGCCCACGCACTCGCAAAGGGTGGTGGCGGTGACCAACCTCGCAACCTGCTTTGGTCGGCATCCCAACCGAACAACCAAAAAGCGGGCTCCGGCGACAATTTCGTGGAGTGGAAAGAACGTCTTCAAGAGTTCAAAAAAATGGGCAGAGAGGCTTACGAGCGCGAGGTATATAACCCCGCTGCAAGCAAAGCTGAAGCGGCCAAAGGTAAGAAGGGGTCTGCTCCCACAGATATAGCCAAGGCTTTATCGTCTCAGACACCCGAAGAAAGAATTGCAGGAGTGAAAGGGTTGATTCAGGCTTACGGTGATAAAGTTCGATACCTAGTGAGAGCGGCCGAGGTAGGCTGGCAACACCAGGATAGAGACTTAGACCACAGAAACGGCGGCAAACCCGCTTTTATGAACAACGGAGTTTCAAAATTACCTGGAACCAATGTGAAACCGAGCACAGCGGTTTTGGTAGCGTTGGCTGCTATCGACCCCACAAAGAAAGAAGCTCTCAAGGAAGGCTTAGATGATTTAAGAAAAGCTCGTATTTTAACCGACAGTGAAGCGCAGTCTGTGAGAGGAGACAACAACGCGAGACTTAAACTTCAGACACAAAAGAGCTCAGAATACGGTGAAAAATTGGCGGAATTGCTGAATAACTTCGTGCCCAATCTAAATGTTATGCTAGAGTGAAACTATGAGGAGAGACACCCGCTTCCCCCGCCCCGACCGCTTCACCTTGGAGCAAGGTCTACCACCCGGCACACTGAGCCACCCCCAAGCCTATGGGGTGTGGTCAGTCCTCCTGCAGTGCGACGACCCTCACGACGTTGCACACAAGTTTCGTTCCTACCGAGACAGCAACTTTTGCTCAATACCCCGTGAGCAACTCCGAGCAATGCGAGACACCTTAATTCTTGGTATGAGAGAGTCAAATAAAACCTCGGCAAAACCACTCAAGGAAAAACAAAAGGGCCGGCACTATGCCGACTATGAAAAAGAATGGGCGGAAAAGCCCCGCACTGGAGCTTAACTATGTCAAAGACTAAGGATAAAATTGAGGGGCAATACCGCATACCCTGCGGCCCGATGGACATCGCTGCCGACGCGATTTGCCGGCGCTCGCTTCGGGACCGCTTTGACAATCTACTTGACCGCTTGACAGTAGAAGTGAACCCTCAACAACCTGCCCCTGGAAAGCTCTCTAAGGAGTTTGAAGTTTCTGAGGACGGGGAAATAGTTGCGAAGAAAGAAGAAACAAAGGAAGACCGCAGGAAAAAGCTCATAGACGAAGGAAAGTTTCGCGCCGAGGTGCATACGGAAATCAAAAAGTACCGCGAGGACCTCCAAGGTAACGGGAAGATGCTTCAGGATATCTCTGGTAAGTATGAGTCGATCTGACCCGTTCTAAGGGTAAAGTTTAGCAGTCTACAAACCATACAATGTCCAACAGAATCAACGGTGACTTTGACCCTGACTCGATTGAAGCCTTCAGAGCAGCGTACGCAGCACAAATCCTAGAGCCGGAAGACCAAGAAACAGACCAGTACACTGGCCTACCTACAAACTTGATCCTAAACACTTCCCCTTGGCTCCAACACACGGGGTTGTGGAAAGCGAATGACGGTACAAACAAGGACTTTCAACCGAACCAAGTTCTCGTACCTGGCTTAGAAGAACTTGCTGAAGAAAGCGAGTACGACGAACTTGATGATCTCTCCGAAGAAGAACTCGAAGAACTTGTCGAACAGCTTCTAGCCGACGAAGGCGACGATGACCTTTCCTATTACGAAGAGAAGGAGGACGAGGACGAACTTTCCGATGAAGAACTTGAAAGGTTGATTGAAGAACTTCTAAGTGAAGAAGAAGAAGATGAAGAGGCGGACGAGCCGGAGATCACAGACGAAGAAATTGACGCCTTGATCGCCGAGATTGAATCCGAGTCCAAAGAACTTAATTACGATCTTGAAGAAGATTGAGGTAACAGTGGCAGCGTTCAATGAAAGAGCCTTTCTCATCCGCGCATTGGCTGGAATTTTCCTAATGCAGTTTATTACGGTAGGTTACCAAACTTGGTCCTGCCAATCTTCTGCTGTCTTAGATAAAGACTCGACTCAGGTCACTCTCATTTGCAACAATGCCACGAATTCCTTTAACGAGACCGGAAAGCTGGCTCTGACAACGATCCTAGCCCTTCTCGTTCCTTCCTCCCGTCAAAATGTTTCCGAGATACTTAACTCGGTAAGAGGAAGTATTAAGAACAAAAATGGGGACGAAGATCAAGAGGGTAAAGTTTAGGATCAACGTCGTGTCTTTATGTACGGAGCTAATTTAGATTTTTCGACTGTAAGCTTACCTGGAGTTGGCGGTTCTCTTAATGCAGCTACCGCCATCTCTACCGGCAAACTCCAGGAGATGAACCGCTCGGGGGAAAAGTGGCGCACTGATAAGGATGGTAACATGTCTTTTCACAATGAAGCTATCTTGGACGCCAATAAGGCAAGCCGCCAAAGAAGGGAAAACTTGGTGAATCGCGATCGTGATGCTCACACAGACGGTCAAGCTGCCATGAAAGAGATTTTCGGTCGTAAGACGGCCCGAATGGAAGCTTTCCGTGAAATCAAGAGAAGCGAGTACAACTTCGCGGACGATACGGAGCTGATGTCAATGCCACAACCTTTCGGTGAGGGTTGTTCTAAAAGTTGCAAAAGCCCTGGAAAGTGTTCTTGCTCTTCCTGCAAAGCAAAAGCGAAAGCGGACACAGAATTTCGTGAATGGACGACTGAAAAGCGCAAAAAGCTTCAAACTGGGGAGGCTAAGGGAGAATTCGCTGGTCCGGGTATGTCTTTCCCGATCGCAAGTCCAGAGGATGTTTCAGCCGCGTGGTCCTCTGTTGGACGGGCAGCAAACCCTCGCAAAATAATGGCTGAAATTTTAAGGATTTCAAAGAAATACGATTGGGGATCGGGTTTACCCCAGACTGTGAAAGATCGCATGGAGAAAGGCGAGTCTGGCCTACCTTCTCCAGACTTTCGTGAATGGCCCTCAGAAAAGAGGAAGTCTATGAAAAAAGGAGATATTGTCGGTCAATTAGCTGGTCCGGGTATGTCTTTCCCGATCGCAAGTCCAAAGGATGTTTCAGCCGCGTGGTCTTCCGCTGGTAGAGCTTCAAACCCTCGGGAAGTAATGACCGAAATCATAGCAATTGCTAAGAAGAATGGATGGGAATCGGGCCTACCTCAGACGGTTAAAGACCGCCTGAAAGTAGGCCAGTCAGGATTACCGGAGTGAAAAAATGGGAATGATAGAGATACCCTTAGCCATTGCCGGTTGGATTCTCACTGCTGCTATAGCAGGAATTGGTGGAACGTTTGCCATCCAAGGTAAAAACAGCAAAATAGTCGACGATTTAAGAACAGGTGCCGACACTAAAATCGAAAAACTCATCAAGGAAAACGACGAGAGAATCAATACTTTGATTTCTGCTAATACTCTTCAAAATGAGAACGTATTAAACCATATCAAAAATGTAGAAAGGTCTCTTAATGATATGAGAGCGGAACTACCGGAAAAGTACACACTCAAGTCAGACCACTTAAGGTTGGTGGACAAAGTGGAAGAATTGTCGATGCAGTTCTACAAACATAGAGAGAAAGAAGGTGAGTGAGAGCTACGACTGGAATCGCCTGGAAGGTTTGGGTTTCGATCTAGATTACATTGAAAAGGCACTTCCAGCCTCCTACAAAAAAGGTCTAACTGAACGAGAGCAAGGAATTGCAAAACGTGAAGCTGAAGAGACTATGGAGAAGGCCAGCAGCAAGAAAACCTCAGCGAAGGAATTGTATAAAGACTGGGAGTCGGATAAGAGTTTTCGAAACCGAGAGAAGAAAATTCCTAAGTCTCCTGCCACGGAAGCGTTTGAGCGCAACTTTACTGAATCTTCGCCTTCAGACACAGCACTTAAGAATAAGTCAAAAAAGTCGGGAATTCCTTTACCTATACTGAGACAGGTATTTAAGAGGGGGATGGCAGCCTGGAGGTCTGGACACCGTCCTGGTGTTGCACCGCAGCAATGGGCTCAGGCAAGAGTGTCAAGTTTCATCACGGGAGTAGGAGGAGCACGGAAAGCCGACGCAGACTTGTGGAAGAAAGCCAAGGGTAAAACACATTAGTTAAGAATTTAGAAAAATGAGTAACTTGGGATCTTTTTCTCCGGAAGCTTACAAAGCTTACAAATATGGGGTCGAAAACCCGAGCAATTTCATGGGGATTGCTCCCGCATTCGAGAAAGAACCGGGCAGGAACCCTGACTCTTTTTTCATGGGTGAAGACGACGAGGACGATTACGATTCAGATTACGAGAACGAGGATCAAGACAACGAGGACTTTGAGCCGAACGGGGGCATGGCTATGACCCAACTTCGATCGATGCAGGACAACGTTGAAACCATTCTTGAAATGATCGGCCCCTACTCAAACTTGGACCCTTGGATGGCTGCGAAGTTGGCCGAGGCTGAGCATGGAATGACTGCAATCGCCGACGCTTTACAATACAGAGATTGATTGAAATGTGGGGATCTTTTTTACAATCTGCTTATGATTCTTTCCTGGAAGCGGCAATAGAAAAGTACGTCGAGAAAGTTGACAAAAATTCACTAGATTGCAATGACCCTCACGCCACTCCAAGTCACCCTACGAAATCACATATAGTTAAGGCGTGTTATCCTGGAGCCCCAAAAGGCGGAAAGATGATTCGGTTCGGGCAGCAAGGTGTGAAAGGGTCGCCGAAAAAAGAAGGAGAATCAGAGGCTTATAAAGCCAGGAGAGAGGCTTTCAAGGCAAGACATGCGGCTAATATTGCGAAGGGTAAGTCTTCCGCTAGCTATTGGGCCAATCTTGAAAAATGGTAAGTATAACTAAATAGTCATAAGGAAAACATTAACTAAAGTAACTGAGGACAGTTTAGAGAGCAATAGGGTAAACTTCATTAATACCACACTCTGAACATGCTAGGAAGCTTCAACATCCCCTCGGTAGATCACTTACGAGAAGGAGTGGATTATATTGTGGTAGATTGGAACTTTGCAGACCCTGCCCCTTCCTTATCTCTCAACCCTGGTGATCCCTGTCCACCAAATCAAAAGATGGTCTTCGGGGTATGCCGCCGCGTTAATGCTAACGGAGAACAGCAAGTAGGAGACGACACTGACCAGGAAAGATCCCTAAAAGATCAAGCTAAGAAAGAAGGCTCGGCTTTTGAGAATAACAAGGCAGTAAGTGCCGGTGGTAAAAAGTTCGGATGGGCTATGAAAGGTGGAAAACCGGTAATGGTGGCTTGGGGATCTGTAGCAGGTGAGAAGAAAGTTGGGCCTAAGAAGCCTGCTTCTGCGGCTCCGCCTACAGTGCCCACCGGTTCCCCCCGCTAGAGCTACTTACAACGTAGGCGCTAATACGAAGAAAAGGGTAAGTTACAATTAACAGACATACTCCCCTACTTGGCAAATGTATAACCCAAGACCCTTAGACTTAGATACTTTCTCAGAACAAGAGTTGCAAATCGAAGGGTTCACTCACATGCCCACGGATTATTACAGGAATACTGTTATGGAACCCGAAACTGTTTCCACGTTAAGGCCGAGTTTCGGTGAGTATGAAGCCATGGGAGAAAGGCACGAGGCCATCTCTTCTAAGATTGACTCACTCAACCAAGCAATGAAACTTTCCCGTCAGAGAGGAGCTTTTCAACAGTTGCAGAATCAAATGGCATCTGTCAAGAAACTTGTAAAAGAGCGTGAAGAAATCGATGCAAAAATGGCCACAGTTGACCTTGCTCGAAAGAAAACAGACGACCACAACATTGCTGCCGGTATGGGAACTTCTTACACAGAGCAACTGGATTCAGTAAACTCTCGCATTAACCGTTTACAAGAGCTTCTTCAGGACTTCAGTGAGTCTATGGGAGAAGGTGAGTTTGACTTTACGCGTAACGGTCGTAAAGGCAAAGCCTGAGAGGAGACACAATGAGGCGCTGCTCGAAAGGAAAAAGCTGCGGTGGCACTTGCATCAACCGCAACGTTAAATGCAGAGCCACTTTGTCTCCGAAAGTATCAAAGCAGGTTGAGGAAGCGGGCGACATCTTCCTCCGTTTGGTTAACGAGGATAAAAAACCGAGTTTGACTGTACAAAGGCTGATTGACGCCTTAGGGTTGGGCCCACTAACTCAAAGAGAAGTTGGCAATGACTTTCCCGTCTTAAAGAGGGAGGCAGAACGCCAACTTGCTGAGTTGAGCAGCCAACCCTCTATGACAGATGAGGAGATTGATCGGGTCGAACGACTTAAAATGGCTCTTATGGATGCTCGGGAAAAGCATACTGAGGCCGACCGCTTGGTACTCTACGATCGACAGAACGCTCGAGAGTTTGACCATGATTTCATTCCTACCGACAAATTCGGCAAAGATTATGACTGGTCTCAGTCTTACGAATCTGGTGCCAAAGGTTTGGGCTCAGGGAGCTACGGAAACGTTATGCTCTCTAAACCACCACCGGCTCTTGTAGTGAAGAGAGGAGAAGTGAGTGAAAGTGAGGTTAAAATTCTAGAAAAGTTAAACGGTAAAGACATTTCTCCGAAGTTTGTTTCAGCGGAGGTCAACAAATACACCGTTATGGCGCGAGAAGGGGATATAGAATTCTACGAAGGAAGAATTGCAATGACACGGGTTCCGGGTAAAGCCGTAGGAGATTTTGATGACAATGATCCCGCATACGGGACGAAGGTCGGAAGTACAACTCTTGGAGACGCTTATTTTCTTCTTCGTAGGAGACTTCACGAAAGCGGAGTTGCCCATAATGACTCTCACATAGAAAATGTCATTGTAGATAATAAGGGGAAAGCTCGCTTCATTGATTTCGGGCTTTCTCAGGACGACCCTAGAGCAGCTCTATCAGAGGCCATTGGCATACTTGCAGATCGAAAATTGCTTCCTCAAGGTGTTGTACTAAAACGAATTTTAGATGATTTTTCCGGGGACCGAAAAGGAAGGAAGTATAAAGCTTATACCCAACCCATAAAAGACCTTCTTAAGGGTGGCACCAATACCAACCTCGAAAAGGTTGTTCGTAATCGCACTAAAGTATACGCAGAGCTTGCAAAGCTAGGATTATCCAAGGATGAGATAGCTGAGCTTGTGGTTCATGAGTTAAACCAGCCCATCAGCTCCTACAACAAAGGTGCCTGGTCCAAAGTAAGCAAAAAAGATGCAATGCGGATTATCCCCCTACTCTACGAAGGCGTAAATTAATGAAAAACGATCAAAAGTATTTAGAGCTAATGGCTCTCTACAAAAAAGTTCGAGGTAACCCGGATAAAATAAAACAAGCAGACAAAGTGTTGAATGCGGCCATGAAACTTGGTAAGAGCGGTGTGAGTTCAGACGCGAAAGAAGCAGCGAGATACCTCTGACCTAGGGTAAAACTGTGTAGTGCCTTTGCACACAGTCTTAAGCTCTTTAGCAAATGTCAGCAAAACGAATAATCCTGAAGCGTTCTTCAATCGCAGGAAAGCGTCCAACTTCAGAAAACCTCTCCCCCGGCGAAATCGGATTAAATACGAATAGCTTAGAACCGGGCATTTTCTTCGAAGCTACCGACGGCCAAATAGTTAAAGCGGGTCCTCCTGCCGTATTGCCTTACTCTCCAACTAGCTTTCCTGAAAAGGGAGAATTGTGGTACGACCTGGAAGATGGAACCTTAAATGTAGGTGACGCTGAGAAACACTGGCGTACCATAGCCTCTCCTTTCTTAGGAGGTGGAGGTAGCGTAGTATTCGTTGCACCTGAGTTTGAGTATTCGACAGATTCCTTGAGGAATGATGGGCAAGCTCTACCATTTCAGACCCTCTCTCGTGCAATACTTGAGCTATCTAAGATTTATATAAGCCGAGTTTTAACTGGTTTTTCAACTTCGGACGAGAGCAACCGCTACACAATTTTCCTGTCGTCCTCAGTAATTACAGCGAACAACGGCCCCGGAGTTAGTGTCACTGACTTCACCGTGAATTTCTCCTCTTCAACAGAAACAGCGGTCACAACTTCACAACTTCAGCAGTTTAACCCCGTTGAAGGCGGAATTATAGTGCCTTTCGGCATTTCAATTCGGGGCTTAGATCTGAAGAAGTGTATAATTTCGCCTTCTTACGTTCCAACTTACTTAAACCCGTCCTTCCCTCCGGCTTCTCAGGGTGTAGATCAACCTTTGAGTTCAATCCTTAAGTGTGGAGGAAATGTTTTAGCCAACGACTTTTCCGTCATTGATAAGTTAACTTCTAGAGTAGTAGTTTCAGTATTAGATGAAAACGGTCTAGCCGTCTTCGGCTCAGAAAGACCGCATGGCCTCGGCTTCAATGACATCGTTTCCGTTAGCTTCGAGCCCATAGTAGACCAGAGCACCGGAACTTTCGCTGCCGGAAATTACTACGCGATACCTCTAGACACTTACAATTTCTACCTTTCCTACGGCTCTCAAACCGAAAGCCCTGCGTCAGAGTACGTTCCATTCACAGCTTTGCCACTTTTAGGTTCTGGTAAAACTCCTAAACTTTTAGTGACAAACACACTCAAGTCGTCTCACAGGTTGAAAGTTTTTGAAAATGCTACTCTGGCAGACATTGGTGATTACTTCACAAAAGTACAAAGAGCTTTTCCAGACTTCTTTGGTGGCAGAGTTACAGAGGGTTCTAGTATAGTGAACAGCGGAGACTACGTGATTGTGGGTCCGGTTGAGGCTTATCCAAATAACGAAGGATCCAACACAACTAAAAACTCGTCTTTCTACGCAAATCAAGTTAACTTGAGATCTGAATACGGAATGAATTGGGGAGACTTCGATGGCTCCATAGTTTCCGGATTCAAGTCAGTGATTGCGAATGCTTGCACAGCGATTTCTCTTCAGAATGATCCTTGTGTGTACGAAATTTACACAACTTTGGTGAACCCTGCTACCGGACTACCCGAACAAAAGTGGTGGAATTTAACCGAAGCAAAGTTCTTGTCCACTCCTGTCGAACTTCGTCCCTCTTCAATAGCCGATGTTCCTGTTTCTGAGCAGCTTTCCCTGCTCAACTCAACACCGATAAATAACATACGCTACTATTACAAGAACCTGACAGAACCTGGAGGGGCAAGCATAGGGATTGTTGACATTGAAAGAGACTTCCGGCACTTCGGGTTCAGAGTAAGGAACGGTGCCTACGGACAATTTCAATCGGTTTACAGCATTGGGCCCGCAATCGGTGTTTGGGCCTTGAATGGCGGTATTTGTAGCTTAACAAATAGTACGACAAACTTCGGATCAGTTGCCTTTAAGACCGAAGGTTTCCTTGGAATTAACACCATTGGAGGGGCAAAGCCCAACGGAAAGGGTTTCGTTTTAGAGGGTGTTCAAAGACCTTTGGCGCTTCTGAAGTCACAAGTAGAGAGCCAAGATAATAAGAAAATCCTCTCTCTCGGTGGGAAAATCTCTGCTATCTATATTGACCCTGAAGACCCTAATACGCAAATTCTCGAGCTGAACTCGGACTTCTTACCTTGCTATTTGTTGCCTTATTCATTGGCACCTGGCACTGCACTATGGGTAGAAACCGAGTCTTGTACCTACAGGGGTTTTCTAGCCACAGATGGCGGTCCCACAATTATAACAGGTTTGGGAGACCCCATCAATTTTGCTAAAATTAGACTCAGATCCTCAGACAGCACTATTCCGAATGACGAAGGTCTTCTTCCAGTTTTGGGGGTTCCCTACATTAGAAGATTTATAGACCCACGACTCGATTTTGAGAGGTCTTACAGTCTTTTCATTCGTAACACCCTCCCAAACGCAATCGCGCCCCAAGTTGGTTCGGTTCTGCGCTTGAATCAAACCAGTCAGCAACTAGGGTCTGTTTCTCTAAGACCTAACGTGCAATTTGACCCTGGAATCTTGGGTGGCTGGGGGAGAATTTTTACAGTTGACGCAACCGAGACGGGTGGGCAAGGTTCTTCTCCCCAATTCAACTACGTGATAGGAGACAGCAACCAGGACCTTACTTATTACGTTGCTATTACGACTACAGATTACAGTCGTCCCTGGGGGCAAGGTCCGAACTTTGACCTTCCTGCTGGTTCTTACACAACGTACAGGAATAGAAATTGGTACTCGGCCGAAAACAACCTATGGGGTTGTGTTTATTACGGAGATGCTTCTAGTTTCACTGATAGCTTCGGACCTTACTCTATTGCGCCTGTTGAATCCTGCTCGCCTTTCGTGGACACGAGTGTTCTAGAAAGACAAGACAAAGTCTCAGAAACTTTCCAAGGTTCTTACGCTGCGGACTCCTACCTAGCCTTAGACGGCTACCTGGAACAAACTTATTTCAGAGGAGCAACAGAACCTTACCCAACGTACTCTCCTCAGAATGTGTATGATGGAGACGATAGCACCGAGGGATTAGGACTATGCTTGAAAGATTTGGCGGATGGTGAGGTAACTTATACTGTTTCAGAATTGATAGAGATCCAGTCAGAGCAACAGGCAACTTTGACTCCAACCCCGCAAAGATACCGTCCCGCAATAGTCGAGTTCTCCGTTCTATCCTCCGTAAATATTGAGAACCCTCGCCAAACGGTTTCTATACTGAGACTGAGCTCTGTGTCGGGAGTTGAGTACATCCGAGTGATAAACCTTAATGGAACGGTTGTTAGAGGTATTCGTTTAACTTACGAAAATAGTTATTACCCAACAACTTTACCGGGCAACGATTGGCCTCAACAAACCATAGTCGCAGTTTGCAGTACAAATCCAATCCCCCAGTCCGAACTTTACGACCCTGACTGGATTAACACGAAGAGAGCCATGTACCGTTTCTTCGAAGTTATGGGTTACTCTCAAATTGTTATGAAACCATACTTAACCCCGAAATACTGGGGGGAACGCTTACTATCTGTACTTTCTTTAACCGGGAATTTACCGATTGACGGGTATGCATTGACAACAGATAAGTGGCCCCTGGAGTTTAACCAACCTTCGATTGTAATTGCTAACACTCACACTTGGGCTTATGCAGGATACTACAATTATTCTAGGGGTCTTCCTGAGTTTCAAAGTAACGACTTCACGAGAAAGTTAGCCACGGATTACCAAGCTACGACTACGTGGAGTGGAAGACTCACGGTAATAGGAGTTAACGACAAGGGAGAAATAGTACAGTTTGGTCCTCAGCGTCAGGCTCTCACTGCGAACTATTGCGAATCTACTGCTCCAATTGTAAACCCGAGCAATCAGCAAATCTATGAAGAACAACCTTATGTTGAATTCCCCTCACAAGTTGTTGTTTACTCTGCCGACGACTTCTCGTCAAGTTTCGATGGCTCTCAATCAACTTTCGATTTAACTCGCAGTGGTTTAGCAATTCCTCCGGATCAGCTGCTTGCAGAGTCAATGTTAGTGACACTCGGTGCTTCCGTTCAAAAACCTTACCAAGACTACATACTTATCGGGAACAGAATTCAGTTCACAACTCTCCCCGTAGCCGGTTTGTCGAGCAACGTTCGAATCATAACTAGCGTTGACTCAAGCCGAACTCTAACGGTCGCTACATTAGCTTTCGTTGAAACCTTCGATGGGGCAAGAACTACTTTCACTGCTAATATTCCGTCTGATCCGGCTTCTCTGGTACCTTTGGAGATCACTGCTAACAACACTTTTGTCTTCTTGGGTGGCGTTGAGCAAATTCCTCTCTCAAATGTGAACCCTTCTCTACCATTCTCGTACTCGGTAGAAAGAACTTCCCCAACAACAGTTCAATTCTCTTTCACGGGTGTACCTCCTGCGGGCACTACTCTCGACGTGAGAGCTATTTGTTCTGGCTCCTACTGGTCTCTACGTTCAACTTTCCCTGTGGGAGTTTATTCCCTCGATGATATCAGCAGTGAATTCAATGGGGCTCAGACCTCTTTCACTCTGAAGTATGGGGGGAAAGTTGTAAACGCAGCTACTGTAACTGCTGATAACCTTCTACTAAGTTTGGGTGGCGCTGTTCAAATTCCGGGAGTTTCTTACACAGTTGAAAACTCAGTTCTAACCTTCTTGGATCCCACGGATGCCCCTCAGTCCGATACTCTTGTGAACTTGAGGGTAATTACAAACGCCGAATTCATTTTCTGCCCAAACCAAGGTAAGTATGGAAGCAGCTTCTTGCGTTGGGGTCCTGGCATAGTCCTGACGTTGGCTAACGAAGCAGGCCTGTTGTGATTAAAGGGTAAAGTTCACTATATACGTTAGTTCTGAAAACAGTGTCATTAACTAGAGCTCAACTACTAATGGGAGACAGCGGCCAAGGCCCTGTTTTACCCGGACAAGTCCAAGGGGTTAAAGCAGGAGCCGGTGTCAATATTGCCTTAGACGGCACCATCACCTTCAACTCCTCTTCGGCGACCGGAGTTGTAAGGACAAATAACCCTGCTGCATATAACTCCTACGTTTGGCCTGCTGCACCTATAAATGGTGGTCAGCTCTTCGTTAATTCCACCGGAATTCTATCTTGGGGCAGGGTTCCCGGCTTCGGCTTGATGGAGGAAGGTATAGGCGCAGTTCACTTGAAGGCTGCCCTACCCGTTTCTGCGACTCCACCTACAATCGGGACAGGGCTAGAGGATGCACCGGAAGGGGGTCTTTATTGGAACAGTGAAAGCAATAATCTCTCCATTAACGTAGGTGGCTCTTGGTTGCAGGCTTCTTTCGGGCCAGCAGACCTTGACGAAGCTTTGCTCACGGGAACTTATACTCTATATGTTAACTCCCAAATTGGTAGCGACGTTTATGTAACCGGGATCTATGATAACACGGTAGTACCAGTTATCACCAACCAAATGACGCAGGCTGGCTATACTGCTCAAAAGCCTTTCAAAACCATCAGTAGAGCTGCATTAGAGGTTGCTCGTGTTCAAAACGGTGCAGGATTTAACCCAACCTTTTATGACCGGTTTGTGATTCACTGCTCAGCAGGTGTTCACATTGTTGATAATAACCCTGGTTCAAACAGTGTTTCAACCTGGACCAATAATCAAGTGCCGACTGACTTACAGTTACAGCATATGAACAGTGCTGGGACAGGTGGTATAATCCTGCCCCGAGGTGTTTCGATTATTGGCGAAGACCTGAGAAAAACTATCATCCGCCCCCTATATGTACCCGAGGGCACAGGCAACATCGAAGATGATCGTGCTGCCATCTTCCGTATTACGGGTGGAGCATTCTTTTTCAACTTCTCTTTCAAAGATAAATTAGACTATAATTTCACTCACCACTTGCTAGATTGTTTCTCCTTTGTTTCCGATGCTGATCTAGAAAATTACTATAATAAAGTTCAAGTCGTTTTTCAGCAGATTGTTCCAGACTTTGTCGCCAACCCTGGAGAAACTGAGATTGTTGCACCTCAGCCTTTTACAAGCCCAAACACTGCCACAGATGGAATTATTGGTTCTTCACCATATATTTTCAACTGTTCGATTAGGTCAAAGTATGGCCTTTGCGGCATCAACGCAGATGGTCTGGGTGTAACTGGATTCAAATCTATGGTGGTTTCCCAGTTTACGGGTGTTTCACTACAAAAAGACCTAACTTGCTGGCAGCAGTATAGTACAACTACTAAGGTCTGGGAGAATACGATTTTTGCGTACAACACTTACGTTGAACTCACCCCCAACAACATCCGAATGGACCCTGCAAAGCGCAGCTTCCACATTCGGGCAATCAATGATGCTTTCATTCAAGAAGTATCAGTGTTTGCAATTGGCCAGGGAGTTCACCATTGGACTCATTCCGGTGGTGAAATTTCTATCACCAACTCCAACAGCTCGTTCGGCGGTTGCGCAGGTATTGCGCAAGGTTACAAACAGTTTGCTTTCCCTCAGGATACAGATTGGAACACTTCTTACATCAACGTCGCTACTAACCTGCAGGAAGATACAAACAATATCTCCAGGACTTATTTAGGAACCGTTGCTTCCTTTGTTGCCGATAATACCTTAACCATCGTGCTGACCGAAGATCTAATTAACTCGGAGCTATACCCCGGAACTCCTGAGATTTTGGCATCTAAAGAATATACGTTCAAGCCAGGTAGTTATCTTTGGGTAGAGAACTTTTACGGGTATGACTTTAGGGCTCCTTTGGACACAATAGCTTGGGATCCTGATATGCCAAATCAGATTTCAATCACTGCCCGAATGAACAACCAGCAGGGTACTTACCCCGGTCAGGCATCCCCTGGCGGAGTGGTTCAACCAAATCTAGCCGGTAACCGAGTCTATATCCGCCGTCTTGTTGACACTCGTGCAGAGAACCGTAGAAAGTACAGCATTGACGTTTCTACCGATAACCCTACCGTTAGGACTCCGCTTAGGGACTACGTCTTGCAGACCACCCCTGGAGATTACGCTGTTGTTGGTACCATACCCGATGAAAACGTGGTCCTGGTTACGTCCTCTGCTTCCATCCCACCTGGCACCCTTCCTTCTCTGAAAAGGGCACAGTTGGTTCTTGAAAGGGGTAACCCATCCAACAACTGGTCTTCCGGCAATTTCTATCGTCCCGGGGACACAGTTAAAAAAGATAAGAAACACTATACTTGTATCCTTCAGAACTCTGACCTCATCTTTGATGAGTACCACTGGAGCGAGTCCTATGTCCACATGGCTTCGGACTACAACGCATACGACTTCTTTGGCAATGTAGCCCCTATTATTATATTTAATAATGACACAGATGGGGACGAAACTAGTACAACTTGCGGTTATAATCTGACCACAGCTTGGACGACTGATACAGATATCATCAGACAGTATACTACTGCTACTGACTACAGAGGTGTTTACCAGTTCTTGGTAGCTATGGGCTTTACACCCTCGCAAGTTACCACACTTCTGACACCTTCCCTGAACCAGAATAGGAGACTCAACCCTGCCAGCTCCAGCGATATGCGTGGTTTTATTCCTGACGGGGCCGCTATAGGTCTTTCCAACTGGGGGGTTCAGCTCAGAAGACCTTCAATCGTTAGGATGTTCGGTCACGCTTGGGAATGGTCGGGTTACTTGAACTATACTAAGGCCCTACCCCCATACCAAGGCGAACTGTCCGCTCAAAACCAGTTCAACTACTACTTCACGAACGACAGGGGAGGTAAGGTTTATGCCACGGGGTATAATCAGGAAGGATACCTCATTAGTCCCGCAGGGATTACCGACTTAACTACAAATACCACAACTGGTATAGCAAACATAGGGAGTCAAAATCAGGGCGAGTTCCCCAACAGTTTTGAGTCGCTAACCGTAAACAACCTAACTATAAATGGCTTGGTTTCGGGGGCACCAACTTTCTCCCCATCGTTCTACCTCAACTTACTGACTGCTGGACTGGGGATTAACTTCTCGGCTCCGACACTTAAGCTCGAAGTTCCGGTGAGTTCTTCTCCACCTATAGCTGGGAACTCAACAAACGGGGCTATTGACGGTTCCCTATACTGGGATAATACCCTAGGCACTCTATTCATTCGTTACAATGACGGAAATTCCACTCAGTGGGTTGAGGCTACGCCGTCTGGAGGTGGAGGTAGCTCGGCTTACGTTATTGTAAGCTCCACCCCACCTTCAATAAGTGGCTTACCGGAAGGTTCTCTTTACTGGAACTCTAACTCCGGTATCCTGTATGTACTATATAACGATAGCAACTCTACTCAATGGGTCCAAGTTGTTCCTACAGGGGGTAGCTCAACGTCTCAACCATCTCCAGACCCCGGCGGGTGGTTCGGCCATTCGTCTCAAACTTGATTTTCACATTTACTAAGGAGATTTTATTATGGCAATTGGATTATTAGGGGCAGCTACCGCTACCTTTGGCAACCCAGCAGTTACTGTATACACTGTTCCAAACGGCATATCTCATGCTGTTGTTCATATTACCGGTGCTATGGGAAACTTAAACAACCCCATGAACTTATTCGCGTATCTGAAAGTTAACTCGAATGTTGTACTATCATTGGAGTTTATAAGTGTTTCCGCCGCCGTGGAGGCCATGGGGGCTTCACGTTCAGTATCTGTGATGTTAAACCCGGGAGATGTCGTTTCAGTGGTTTGCACTGGCACTGGCACTGCTAACACAGGCGCGACGACATCTTGCACAGTGTCCGGGTATGAAGTTCCCCTCTGAATAGAAAACAATGGCTTTACTTTACTTTTACAACTCTAACGCAGGGGAAAACGACTCAAAAGTTGTGGACAAAAACTGGGTCGCTTATTACGGGGGCATTGACCCTAGCGTAAGCACCCCTGGGCAACTAGCGGCTGCCGGTTTCTACAAGTTCACTAACAGTCAACCCCCAGCTTTCAACCCCCTGATTTACACTTTGGAGTCAAGTTTTGTTATCGAAGGCAACGATGCTACCCTGGCATACGCCGTTCAACTTTTGCCCCTGACCGATAGTAAAACAACCTACGAACAGGCAGTAAGTTCCAAAGCCTATTCCCTGTTACAACCGACTGATTGGGTAGTTGTTCGCCAATCAGAAACCGGTGTGGAAGCACTTCCGGAAACAATCACGTGGCGTGAGTCAATTCGTACCGCAGCGGAATCAAAAACCGACGCCATCCAAGGGTGCGAATCTCCTGAAAGCCTAGATACATACGTCAATAGCGAAGAGTATTCCCATTGGCCCCCTAGCCCCTGATACAATAGAGAACCAATGTTAAACTTTCCAACTAGCCCCACAAATGGGCAAATATATGTAGGTCCCAACGGGGTTACCTACACTTGGAGCACTGCGGATGGGGCTTGGAACGCCGAGGCTACAGGAGCAATAGGTTCACCAGGAACCGTCATTTATTATGCCTCTTCTAGTGCTCCGGCAGGGTACCTGAAGGCAAATGGTGCTTCACTATCCACAGCAACTTATGCCTCATTATTTGCGGTAATTAATTATACCTTTGGTGGAAGTGGAGCTTCTTTTAATCTTCCAGACCTGAGGGGACAATTTATTCGTAGCTGGTCAGATAATGGAACAACTTATGATATCGGAAGACCTTTTGGCCAAACTCAGGCAGACGACTTTAAGAGTCACAATCACCCCTATAGTAGTAATGGTACTAAAATGGCCGGTAGAATAGATCCTGGTGTTAGTACTAATTTTTCCGGTAGTGGCATTGGGGAAGTAACTTTTGCTATTTTAAACCAAGGGGGTGTAGAAACTCGTCCAAGAAACATAGCACTTCTTGCTTGCATTAAATACTGAAAATTATGAAAGTCTTCAACTACCATCCAGAATATAAGCATTTTTGTCAGGAATCGGATGCAGATGAATCTCCATTAGAACCTGGAGCATTTCTCATTCCTGCTCATGCAACCAACATTCAACCTCCTGCTTGCGGGTCAAATCAAATACAAATCTTTAATGGAACTTCTTGGAGTATTGTTGAGGACCAAAGAGGGATCTATCATTCCACTGAAACTCAACAAATTATAACAAACTGTAATCCACTAGAAGCACCCGATAACGCAACCAAAGAAGCACCGCCGGAAGTTCCCAATGGGGATAGCTTGATCTGGAGAGGGAGTTGGGTACTAGAAAAGTACCCCGCACCACCAGTATTGACTCCATTAGAGAAATTATCTGCAGTAGGACTTACCATCAAGGAACTTAAGGAGTTACTTGGAATACAAACAAAAGTGAAATAGTATAATGTGGGCCCTTATTTGATAGTTATATTAGGGTCACCGATGTTGAATACTGCAGTAGTCTAGACTAGGGAAAAGGGTAAAACTTCTTTATAAAGCAAAGACGAACAATGCCAATTTTAGATTTCCCGAACAATCCTACTCCCGGGCAGCAGTATAACGCCCCTAACAGTGCTGTTTATACTTGGGATAGTGCGAAGGGGGTTTGGACATCCTCGGCTGGCGGTACGCCCCCAGTCCCTAATCCGCCCTCCATTACCACACCCTCCATCACCTTCCCTGTAGATGGGGCTGATAATGTAAATGTTAGTGCAGGATTGACCCTGACATCTAGTACTTACGCCGGAATTAACAGCCCTGGGTCACACCAAAGCAGCGATTGGCAGGTTTCTTTGGACAATCCCTTGGTAATAAGCTCTAACACCATTACAGGCGTATCATCCCTCAGCCTATCAACCACCTTAACAATCCTCGGGGCTAATTTAGACGGTTTCTCTATCGGGGATACAGTGACCAATGGTCTCTCTGGCATAAATACTGCTACAGGAACAATCTCCTCAATCAACTCTACTACCGTGGTTCTGAATCCGGGTGATCCCGATTGGAGCGTAGGTCAAACCCTGTATAAAGGCACACAGGTCATAAACTCAGTAGCAAACACTTCCAACCTAACCTCCTTTAACATAGCCTCCCCCACCTTACTAGGTAATAGTACCTACTTCGCCCGTGTCAGATATCGCTCATCGTCGTCCCCGGCCATTGTATCCAGTTGGTCCGCATGGTGCAATTTCGCGACTTCTACTCAATACATAACTTGCACCCCCACATACCCCAGTCTTCCGGTAACATACCCACCATACAACTGCAATACAAACGTGAATACTGCTGGTGTTACTAACCTAGCTTATGCTTGGAGCAACTGCCCAGGAATAGGGGATTTCCCTTGTATTGATACAAGCGCATGTACTAACTTCCAGTTCACTTGGCATTCAAGCGGCTTAACATCTTTACCCCCACTTGACACAAGCTCTGGAACTAACTTTCAGGGTGCTTGGTCCAACTGCACCAATGGCTTTATATCTTTCCCTCTTCTCGACTTAAGCTCTGGAACTAACTTTCAGAGTGCTTGGTCCCTCTGCACTGCCCTAAGATCCTTCCCGGGAACCCTTGACTTAAGCTCTGGAACTAACTTTGAGGGGGCTTGGTCCGTCTGCACTTTCCTAGGATCCTTCCCGGGAACCCTTGACTTAAGCTCTGGAACTAGCTTTCAGAGTGCTTGGACCCGTTGCAGCAGTCTAACCTCTTTCCCCGGAACCTTAGATCTAAGCTCCGGAACTAACTTTCAGAGTGCTTGGGACGGCTGCACTGCCCTAAGATCCTTCCCAGCAGGGATGTTTGATACTTGCACCGCAACTAACTTCTCCTTCGCATGGGGGTACTGCGCCCTGACTCAAACAAGCGTTAACAACATTCTCGTGTCTCTTGACACTGCCGGTCAAAGCAACGGTACAGTCCACCTTGACAACGGAACTTCAGCTGCGCCTAGCGGTGCTGGTTTGACGGCTAAGTTATCCCTAGTTGCAAAAGGTTGGATCGTATACACAAACTAAGTTTTGCTTCGCAAAACGAACTAGCTCCCAGCCCTGTGGAAAGGGTGAAACTATCTAAACCTGGTCACCTTCCCCCTTAAACGGGCGGGTATAACTCACTATAAGGACTAAAAACGAACTCTAAGTCACCATGCCCCAAACAATCCAAATCCTAAGGAGTCTAGAGGCAAAGAAGCGGGCCAACCCTGCAACTCTTTTACCGGGTCAACTGGCTGCGAACATTAATCCTGCTGAGCCAGGTTTATATTTCTCTGACACAGCCGGTAACCTTCGGAAAGTTGGGCCTTGTCACATTGGCCCTGTACCCCCTAATTCCGGAGTCTTGCCACCGCTATTTGCAGGAAACTGCATCGGGGAAATGTGGTATGATACTGTTAATGGAGAACTCAAAATTTGGAGCGGGTCTGCTTGGATTGCTATCCAAGGTGGAGGCGGTACCGGGGATTTGGGAGACCTATCCCTTACCAATACGGCTAGTAACCCCTTCCTTATCTTCACAGATTCTGCCGGGAATCCCCAAAGATTCAATCTGAACGCATCCCTTACCCAAAAGGGGCAAGTCCAGCTTTCGTCATCTTTGACTGATGTTTCCGAGACATTGGCAGCCACCCCAAAGGCAATCAGTCTCTTAAGCACCAACATAGGAACTATAAGTTCAGGTTTATCTACTGCGAACACAAACATTGCCACCCTGCAACAGCAACTTCTGAAGTTCAGAGATAGTAATAGGATTTATGTTTCCAAGAGTATTTACGCTAGCGACAGCAACAATGGAACTTCTCTAGGGGAACCGTTACTAACACTTGGCGCAGCAGCAGCAGCGGCCCAACCTGGGGATCTGGTTGAAGTTGGCCCCGGTCTTTATACTGAACCGAGTCTCCCTATTCGTTGGAAGCGTGATGTTGGCATTTTGGGTAAGGGTCTTCGTAACGCACGGGTACAACCTGTAGCCGGTCAAGAATATAATGATATTTTCAAAGTAGATAGTGGATTCTGGTGTTGGGGTCTGGAATTTGCGGGGCATCAAGCAGATAGCTCTACTGGGAAGCAAGCCTGGTCCGTCAGCTTTGATGAAACTGCTGATAACACTGCACTAGGAGCTGTCGGCCCTGGGGCTTACATTTTCAAATCCCCCTACATCCAAAACTGTACCTCCCTGACTGCAGAAGACGACAACGGTAACGCAGGCTCCCAGTCAACTGGTGATACAGGTGGTGGAATCATTGTTGATGGTGCATCCTGTGCTAAAAATAGCCCCATCCGATCAATGGTGGTGGACAGCTTCACGCAGGTTAACCTCGGTGGTCCGGGTTGCCTTGTCAAAAATGATGGTTACGCGCAGTTAGTTTCGTTCTTCGGGACTTTCTGTATCTACCATGTTCGTACTGAAAGCGGAGGCCAAGTTAACCTTTCTGGTGGTGGTACTAGTGACTTTGGTACATACGGATTAATGGCCGATGGTTACTCCCCATCCCCCCTGTACACCGCAAAAGCACGGGTGTCCGCATTTGGTGCGTCCAGGATTGAAAAAGGTGTTACATTTAATGTTTCTACCGATCTGATAACTTGCATCGACCTTTTGGGGCATGGGCTCTCAATTGACGACCAAGTTGTCTTTAACTGTTCGCAAGGAACTTTCCCGGATAACATAGTAACAGGGACGAAATACTTTGTGATTTCCAGTGGTTTCACTACGGTAGATTTCAGAGTTTCTTTGACCCAAGGTGGACCTCCAGTTGATATTTCCGGAACTGCTACCGGGACTTACACAGTTATTCGCCAGGGGGACACCGAAATTGATGTAATAGACTTGGGTGCTAATAGATTAGGGAGACAACTCAAATACCCTACTGCAGGGGGCGCGGGAAGTCCTGGAAATGCCGTCACGATCACAGCTAGAGGTGGTGCATCCGCAGGGTCTAGCTTCACGGTAACCATAGGTACCAGCTCCATCAGGCACGAGTATATCGGTGGCGGAACTGTTACCATCGGCGCTAATACTTATCCAGTCACAAGTTGTACTTACAACAACCTGACTGGCTCCACGGTCCTGACAGCTGCAGGTTATGCTCCTACCTTGGGCGCACAAGTGACGATGCAGAATCTGTTTTTCACTTGTAGTTCCTCTAGCCGCCCTAGTTCCGGTATTTTACTATTCCCTCAACTTCCTTTCCCAAGTGGTGGTGCTACAGCGTTTTCCTATACAAAAGTCGGCGCCAATACCTTCACTTATCAAGCTGCGGCAACTCCTTCTGGCCCAGAACACGAATATGTTTCAGGTGGTACGGCCACTATCGGTTCAACTAACTATGGGGTGGCAGATTGTACCTATGTTAAAAACACTGGGCTCGTAACGATCACAACCGTAACCCCTTTGCCTGGGGCGTCTTCTGGAACCGTCACGGTTGAGGGCCTAAACTTTATTTGCCCAACTTCGGGCTACGTGATTACAGGTAGTGTTCCGATTGATATTAACGGAAATCCTGTACCGTTTAACGCACCTAATCAAGCGGGTTACCGAATTAACTTCTATTCTGGAACTAACGGGGGCCTAAAAAATACGATCGATGCCAACCAAGTTATTGATTTTAGAAACCGAAGCCAAGTTAGCGCCCCAAGCCACACTTTTGAATATGTTGGCTCTGGCACAAACTATGATGCCTTACCATATAACGGAGGGGTACCCGTCCCTGCCAACCACATAATTGAAACGAACAACGGTAGAGTATTTAGCAGCAACACCGATGAACTTGGAAACTTTTCAGTCGGAAACAGCTTTAATGTAGACGGTACCACTGGCGCTGTTACAATTAATACAGATCAGTTTAACTTGTCGGGCTTGAATTTCATCGGGCCATTCAGCAGAAACGGCGGTATTAGCACAGTCGGCGAGCAGCTTCGCGAGGTTAGCAATAACACAAGCTTAATCGCAAGTACAGGGGTTGCCGATGGGAATACCGTACCAACTCAGTTCGCTGTTAAGGAGTACACCGGTAGTCGTTATGTTACTAGCGTGGCTACCGAACTCGGTGGGCCTTTAAGTGTTATCGGCAATGCTAGTGTAAACGGGATAGGAATTTGGAGCTATGTGAGGACTTTGTCTATCGCAGCAGCAACAACTTCCGCTCGCGGGACCATGAGTGCAGCTGATAAATTAAAGCTTAACGGTGTTGCAGATGGAGCAACTGCAAACCAGACTGATACTTTCCTTTTGAATCGCGCTAACCATACTGGTACTCAAGCGCTTAGCACAATATCAGGTGCTGGAACCATGGCAGCGCAGGCCGCTAACAACGTAGCCATCACAGGTGGAGCAATCTCCGGGGTTACTCTAGGTTCTGCAAATGTCTCTTTTACAGGGGGTTCAGTTTCGGGTGTAACCTACGGTACCCAATATTCAATTAGAACGACAATTACGGCATCTGCCGGGACCTATACCCTGAATGCAACTCTAGGGAATGAGTTTGTAACGAGTGCGGCCATTGCAGGCGCTACGACGGTAAACCTTTCCAACCTCACGAGTATTCCCACCGGGACAGTCTGGAGGTGTGTATTCTCGTTTGCATATACATCTGGGGCCATAAATTGGTTTCCCGGTAACACTGGCTACACGGTGAGGTGGGACGGAGATACGGCAATTATACCAACGCCAAATGAAACTGAGACTTTAATCATCACGGTTGTTGGTGGGGGGACAGTTATTGATGTTTCTTACTTGTATGGGAGACTAACAGCATAATCATGAACAATCAACGCTCTTTACTGGCTGCTGGGTTCAACTCCCCTGCTGAACCTATCAAAATAATAGAAGCTACAGGCGGCACGGAAGAAATAATCACCATTTCAAGAGTGAAATATAAAGTTCACACATTTTCGGCTTCTGGGTCATTTGTTGTTACATTCGCCGAGGCGGGGGCCACGGTTGAATACTTGCTCGTCGCTGGTGGTGGTGGTGGTAATGGTGGAGATAACTCAACCGGCGGGGGTGGTGCTGGTGGCGGCGGTGGCGTCAAGGTCGGAAGCTCCCTGGTCACAGTACAAAGTTATACAATTACCATTGGTAGCGGCGGTCTTGGTGGTACTGACGGCCAGTACACGGTTCTTCAGCGAACTGGTGGAAACTCTTCGGCCCTTGGGATAACCGCGTTAGGCGGTGGTGGTGGAGCAAGATTCTTAGGGCAAGCGGCCCCGAATAATGGCGGAGCTGGTGGCAACGGTGGCGGAGCGTTTCGCCCCGGTAGTGCTGGCGGCATAGGAAATGATGGCGGGTTTGCTGGTGGCACTGCGGGCACGAGCGGTGGTGCTGGGCAGGGAGGTGGCGGCGGTGGCGGTGGTGCTGGTGGCGCTGGTGGGAATGGTTTCGGGAGTCTTGGTGGCAACGGCGGTGCTGGTCGTGAAAGTTCGATTAAAGGCATCAACACCCGGTACGGCGGTGGAGGTGGCGGTGGCTCCCAGGGGGGCACGCCGGCCGCAACGGGTGGCAGCGGTGGTGGGGGCGGCGGCGGCCGAACTGGTGCAGGAAATGGTATCGCTGGTACCGATGGGCTGGGAGGTGGTGGAGGTGGTGGTATAGTTTGGGGTGGTGTAGTTCCGACCGCTAGCTTAGGTGGCGCCGGAGGCTCTGGAGTTTGGATCTGCCGGTACCCAATTATTTAGGCCGGGGGGTTATGGGGCGATGTGCCCTTTTACATCGATTTAGCACCAATTTAGCACCAACCCGGTTGCCGAAGACCCAGCCTTAAATCAAGGGTAAGACCCTAACATAGCAATCAAATTAACAGGCACAACAACTGATACGGCCCAATGAACTACACCCTAGCAAAACCCGGCTCCAACCTTATCTACCCGTATAGTCTTTCGCTATTGCGGTTAGAAAATCCCAATATCTCCTTCCCGGCATCCCCTTCAGAAGAAGACCTACAACCCTTTGACTGCTTCTTTGTTATCCCAACAGAGCCACCCGCCCTAGAAGACCCTCGCACCCAACGAATCAGCGAATCTGAACCTGTTCAGAACTTTGAAGGTCAATGGGAACAAACTTGGATTACCCGCGATGCAACCGAACAGGAAATCGCTGAGTGGGATGCTATCAACCGCCCTATTCCGCAACCTGACTGGGTAGCTTTTAAGTTGCTATCCCAAAGTTCCCCTGAATTTAAAGGCATCATTACACAGGCCCTTGTTTCTGACCCAGTTAATGCCTTAGGACTCCAAACTGAATTGAACGAGGTTATTCACGGTGCGGATTCTCGCCCCTTCTACGCTTCCTTGTCATCTGTGTTTAACTCTGTGCAGACCGATCCTGCCATCATCCGGAACTTCGCTGCTGCAGCCAGAATGATGCACCTTCCAGGGGAATTTGTTGATATGCTTCTTAGCTTGATTCCCGCTGATTAATCGCTTTAACTCAGCGAGATTGGGTTAGACCGTCATGCGACCCCTCCGTAGATGTGACCCTTACTAATCCCGGGATTGGGTAATCGAAATCAAAATTCTAGTGAAAGGTCTTCAGGGTCTTGCTGGGAAAAAGAGCCAAAGAGTTCTGAAGAGGTTTCGTAACCTTCACACCCCTTGGAACGGTTAGCTGAAGAGCAAACTAAAGAGAGTCTAGCTTTCGCCTCGTGATACAACTTCCAGTCTTTCCACAGAACCTCATCTTTGAACTTCTTAGCAGTTGGGGGTCCCGTTAGAGAAACATCCGTGTATGTTAAAGAATTTAACCTTATAAAAGAATCGGCAATTTCCGCGAAAGAAAGCCCCACGTGGTCAACGTCGGTTCTCATACCTCTTCGAATACTCTTCCCCGTCAAGTAACAAGTTACGGGAAGTTCCAAGGAATCTCGAAAATCTTTCAGTTGAGATGAAACCGCATTCCTCATGGAAGCCTTCACAGCATTATAATGTCTCTCTTCTAAGCTCGCGCTTGTCGCTATCTTCTTGGCGGGGTACAAATAGTCAATTAGCTTGGCCTTCGGTACTGGTTGCTTTGAGCTACCTCGCTCAAGGCTCATCATTTTAATTTTCCGCCCACCTGCAGTTTCTACATTCCTTAAGTAAACAGTAACGTCGGGGTCATTTGACAACTTCTGCCACGTTGGGGAAAGTCTGCAAGATCTTAAAACAAAGTCCCTAGGTTCGCCAACCAACCGCGAATTCACCCTGTGGTTTTCAATCACTCTACTTAACTTTTCCGTGTAGTCTTTCTTAGTTAGTCCGAACGTTTCTTTCCCTATTGTGTTGCTCATGTAGTGGGTTTAATCTAACAAACTTTACCCCCTCCCTGGGACACTAAGATAGAAACAGCTCTTGCCTCGCCACAAATGTGATAGAAAAAACCTCAGTTATCAGACAACGCGCAGACCTAAAATATCTGCTTGGGGCTGAGGTAGAATGTTCGGGCAGAGTGAAGGAGTTTCGCCCCCACGGGAAGAGAAAAGACCTAGACTCTATCTGCCTAGTGAACGTGATCGTCACTCCACTCCCTCTTGGTGAGTCCCTTTACGTGGACCATCTTTGGGTTCTAAAACGCCAGTTTAAGAAAGCCGGAAGAATACCCGATCAGAACGAGCGGGTTCACTTTATAGGAAAAGTCTACTCATACAAAAGAATTGGAGGAAAGTCAATTGACAGAGGGCTGTTTGGATTGGAAGATTTCGGAGTTCTCCCTATAACTCTCACTCAAAGTTATGAAAATTGAAGTCAAAAGCCAGACTTTCGAAGGGAGGAACTACTTCGAATTTATTTTGCAAGATGGACCCGGTGACCGCGAACGGGTTAAGGGTTATGCGACGGACCTGATTGTTGCCTTCACTAAAATCATAGAGTGGCACGAGAGAATAGAAAGGGAATACAAGGTAGAAGAGGGTATACCCCTTGATCAAGAGGGCTATGATGGAATCGAAGCGGAAGCACCGCATTTACCCCTTTAATCAAACAGTGAAACCAACAGAGTTAGAGTTTAAGGAACTCAAGCAAAAGTCCTCAGATTGGGCTCAGCAACGCCTATCTGATCCGAAAACAGTAGTCATTGACTGCGAAACTACTGGCATTTTAAGAAACGATCCGACAACGGAAATCGTGCAGCTTACGATCACGAACTCAGCCACACGACCCCTATTTTCAATGTTGATTAAGCCCGCTCAGACAATGAGCGACGAGCTGGTTAACATTCATGGTATTTCCAACGAGATGGTGGCGGATAGTCCCATTTTCCCCCAGGTAGCGAAACTAATATCGTTCATTCTTGAGGGGAAGCACGTTATTTCCTATAATATGGACTTTGACTGGAAGTTGTTAATTCACCTGTTTGGGAAGTACCAAATCGGTAAACCTGAAATTGCCGGCGCATCTTGTGCTATGGATAAATACTCCGAGTGGAAAGGAGAATGGAACGATTCTAAACAAGGAATTCGTTGGCAAAAACTTCCAAACCTCTCAGGGCTGCCTGCTCACGACGCTCTGTCTGACTGCGTTTCCACGATTCGTATCATGGAATTGATGGCCAAAGGAATTGACTTGGCTACCCTTAATTCTGAAGAAGTTTCCCTTGACTTTTGACAACCATGTTCGGTAAAATCACGATCACCTACGATCCCCCTAATAATGGCCCAGATGAAAGCAGGGTCTCTATGCAATTTTCTTCAGAAGCGGACATGAACCAAATTGTCAGGAACTTTGAGCGTTTTCTTCGAGTGATGGAGTACCCTCTTGACCATGGCGACTCTCTCGAGGTTGTTCACGCCAATGACCGCCCTGACACACCTGCACACTTCACGGCTTCCCCTAGTCTCGGAAAAAACTGTTACCCCACTTTGAAAGATGGTAGTCTGTACAATTTATCCTTAACAGATGTGGAGAACTGAGGTGGAAAACAATAATCCCTGGTTCATTGAAGGATCGAGTAAATCTCGTCTTGTTACCGTTACACCTCACGCAGAAGAGCACATTGCTTACATTGCCAGAGTAACTAGCAAAGATCAGAGCAACCCTAAGATCTCAGGACTGCTTAAGTACTGCGCTAAGGAAGGCCATTGGAGCATCTTTGAGCAGGCCACCATGTCCGTCGAAGTTGTCACACCCCTAGCAATCTCTATCCAGGCTTTACGCCACCGGTCTTTTTGCTTCCAGCAATTTTCTGGAAGGTATGAAGATCAAGGCTTCATGAAAAACTACACAGAAGATCTTCCCGCCTACCAAGATCTGTTCTATATGCCCGAAGAAGCGAGGCTCCAAGACACCAAGAACCGGCAGAATAGCTTCGTAGCAGAAGACGCAAGTCTCACAGACTTCATGTGGTCAGAATTCGAGTTTGCTTACAAAGCTTCCATCACTGCCTACAACAACCTTCTGAACAAAGGTATAGCCAAAGAATTGGCTCGTTTCGTTCTTCCGGAGGGTGTTTACACTCGCCTCTACATCACGGGGAGTGTTCGATCGTTCATTCACTACATTAATGTGAGGGACGACCAAGGGGTGGCTCAATGGGAGCACGTGGAACTTGCAAGAGCAGTGCGTTCCGTATTTGCAACTCAGTTCCCCACTATTTACAGCTCATTGTTTGACAGTCAGACTGGCGGTCTTCTTTACAAAGACAAAGAGTACGACGAGCAAATCGCCCAACTTCAAGGAGAAATTTCAGTTCTTCAAGACGAGATTGCGGGCTTGAAAACTACTATCACCCTTCTTCAAAATCGACTCTCTGAATAATGAACAACCAAATTGCAAAGGGATTCTGGAAAATTGCTGAGGATTCTCCATCCGTTGATAGAGAGTATCTGGTTGCATTTCCAGATAGATCAGGAAGTTACAACACCATAGACTGCGATGTTTGGCAGTTTAAATCCGGAGAATGGCTTAGCCTGCCAGATTCAAGATTCTTAGAGGAAGAAGTTGGCTTACCAGCCTACTACATCGACCTTCCTATGCCAAAAGCCGAGTAGTTTACGAAAGACGGTAACTCACAATAATATAGGAGTTACCGTTACAACCCCTTCATGAGTGAAATTCAACCCATCCGACCCAAGCTTGAATCTTACTTCAAACTCGATAGCAACCCTGCTCCTTTGGTGGTAGTAGATTTTCACGTGTACTTGCACGATGTGAAGAAGTGGTTCGAAGAAAAAGTTGAGGGATCTGTCAGTGAAGAAGTAGAAGATAAGCTGATCAAGGGTTGCTGGGCCTTGAAAATTAATAGAGGGCCGGACATGTTGCCTAGGTACGATTACCGCATTGTTGTTGTTGCAGACAGCAGGTTTTCGGATACAGGTAACTATTGGCGCGACACTTTCATGAGACGGTCTGCAGAGGTGCAGTCGGCTTGGCTAGCTTTTGCGGAGAAAGACGGAAAAGATCTGTCGGAAATTCCAACCCATTACAAGGGAACTCGTGGAGAAAAAACCGAGACGTTTTGGCGCATCTTTAACATAGGGTGGGAGTACGTTAACAAGTACTACCCTGTGTTCTCTCAGGAAGGGTTTGAAGCAGATGATGTGGCAGGGGCCATATACCGTCTGTCTCGCAATAGTCCCCCAGGTTCTGTGGTACGAGAGAGGCAGATTTTGCTTTCAACTTTAGACCGAGATTGGTCTCAATTGGTCGATGAAAACATGAAAGTTTATTTCGCAAACACCCGTGTTCCTTTCCCTAAAGAAAAGATTCAGGAAAGATTAGTAGGCAATATAGGGGTTATTGAGCATACTAAACATAGGATGGGTTACGACCTTGACCACCCGAAGAATTTGGCCGACTGGAAAGTTAAACATGGAGATTCGTCCGACAATTTACCCCCCGGATCCCCGAAGTGTCTTTTCGACCTTTGTGAACCTCATACAGAATACACCATAGAAAGAACTGCTCCGTGGTACCCCAAACTTGAAGAGTGTTTGAATGACCCCTCTGCTAATGTAAAAACTTCTCACTTTGATCAAGCTTACAAAGAATTCGCTAAAGTCGGTATTGACATACCGGTGAGGCTGTAAAACGGGTAAAACTAGGCAGAATGAATACGTACGGATGCAGTCCGACTCTGCCTACTTTGCTCAATGTAATCCGATGGCTCACCTTCTTCTTGAAGCGTGTGGCGGAAATGCTTCAGCTATTCCTCAGCATTATCTTGATAATTTCCACCATGACTTTGCTGACGGGGATATCTCTCTGGTTCCAGCACTCTCTAAGCTTGACGGTGCAGTAGATTTGAGTCCAGAAGAGTTAGATGAAACCCTAGAATCATTGCAAAAGGTTGACCCGGACCACTGGCCCGCCGTTGACGTTATAGAAAATATAGATCCGTACAAGCTTCTAAATTATCCAGAGGAATTTGAAAATCTCTCTGAGAACTTTGTTGAAGACAACCTAGGCACTGCAGAAAAAGTAGAGAGGGTTTTGAAGGGAGTGATAGAGAGCGTGTTTGGTGACACCGTAAACAGCGTTCGCGACCCAAAAGGCAAGTACCCCTCAAGTTCAAACGACTTCTTACAAGTAGAAGACGGCACTTTTACGGGAACTTTTCAATATGAGAACCATCGGTTCCACTTTGAGATTGCTCCAACCGAGCAAGGTTGGATATGCACTTATCGCATGGAAGAGGCGTCTCTTGAAAAAATTCCGCAGATTGTGAAGGATGCGAAGAGGGACAATAAAGAATCTACTAAGGTTAAAAGTGTTCGCAGTCAGGGGTGGAAGTAATGGCTTTTTCCGGACCGATTCCCCTTGTTTCCCTGGGGTCTGGCTCTTTAAGCGGCGTAGCCAGTGGATTAATCAACAACCTGACTTCCTCGACAATCAGCGTAGCTTTAAGTCCCAACTTATCAAACCAGTGGGCGAATTCTTTGGGCTTGAACCCCCAGACTCTAACGAACTTTCTAGGAACAATTGCAACTCCAGGGTTGATTTCAGCAGGTGGGCAGGCCATTTCTCAGGCGCTGACCTCTTCCGTCGTAAACTCTAAGGCTCTTGGGCCTGCGGGACCTTTGGTCCAAAACCTCGTGACCGGTGCGGCCAACAATTTGACTCAGAACTTGCTAGGTAGCATCTTCCCAGCAACCACGAGCAGCCCGACGAAGTTCTTTCCGGGCGCTAGAAATGAACCTGATGCCGATTATCAGGGATTCGCCTACAACTCTGGAACTAACGGACCTGACGTTGTTTTCTCTATTAAACCTGCTACGACTGGCGCTCAAGCTGAGGTCAAAGACCAAGTTTCAGGAAATGGACCTGGTGGTGTTTCAACTTCCATACCAGCCGGTCAGAGTGTTCCGTCATCTAGTGGTGCCCCTGCCCTTTCAGTCGGGGAGTTTTCAAAAACTTTTCAAAATACGTCCAAAACTTTCCTTACTGACTTAGACTTTCAGGCTATCTCGGCAGGTTCAAGTAGTGGCGTCCCTTTCGGCAGCCCTGACGCATTTAAAGCTTTGTCTACAGTTCCCCAGAACCTAGGGTATTCCTTGGTCGGGCAACCTTTCTCTTCGGACACTTCTCAAAGTTCAGTGTGGAATTTTATCTGTGCTCCCGAAGAAATTTCGTGGTCGACTGCAGCTCAAGTAGACCGGGTGCCTATTTTCGGCACCAACTACCCACCTGTAGTGTCTGGCAGCCGAGGAATGAGAGAGCTGAGCATGTCGAATGCCCTGGTAGAGGGGTTTACAAGAGGTAAGACTATCGAAGGAAAAATTTCTGACTTAGAAACCCTCTTAAACTTTTCCCTTGATACAAAAAACGGATATGTGAAAGTACCCGTGTACTGGATTTACGCGAACAACAAAAGATACGGGGATGTTGACGGTGGCTGTTTCGTAATCAAGGAAATGAAGGTTAAAGAGGAAATGAGAGACTTGACCGGTTTGGCAACTCGGGCCAAAGTTGACATTTCCTTTTCTCAAGTTCCTCCTTACCAAGTTGATGACGGCAGGGACCTGGCGAGCAAGACGGTTTCGGGCACGACTTCGAGTTTGGGTGCTGTTGCCAAAGTTGTGGAGGCTAGACCCACGAATTCAACCACTGAGACTGGGAGAGGGAGAGGGAGCAGTGTGAGAAGTAGCGCCAACCAGAATGTTTCTCCAACTGCGAAAATACCGGGAGTTCCCTCAGGAGCAACCAATGTTGTCATATCACGGAACAGTGAGGGTCAAAATGTTGCAGCTTACACCTTTAATAGTGCCAAATACCGGGGACAAAAGATACCTTAAACCTTTGCGGGGTAAAGTCTAATTAATACAAGGCTAGCACCGCACGAGAAACGCGAATGGTGGATAATAAAACTTTTACACTGATCGGTAAGTTTGACGATCAGATTACCAAAAAGTTAAAAGACCTAAATAAGGAGATTGCCAAGTTAAGCAACCCCCTTAAGAACAATAACGTCGCTACTTCTTTACGAGATGGATTTAAGTCTGCCAACTCGGAGCTGAAGAGTTTAAGTAAAAGTTTTGATGATCTGAACTTCAGAGTAGGGTTAATCTCAAAACCCATGAACGGAGTCACAAAGAATTTGAACGAAGCAGCTTCAGCTGCAGGAAAAGTTAGAGACACTGTGTCCCAAATTGGGGAGGGAGTCAAGGGATTAGATGGTCTGACGGACTCGTTGGAAGAAGCTGCTAGAGCGGCGGCCAGAACCCGCAGCGAAGTTGAAGGCATAGGAGAATCAGCAGGAAGAGCTAATCGTCACGCCGATGACTTAATGACCACTCTCTTGAAGGCCGACGCACTGGGTAAGTTCGGGGATGCGATGGCGAGTGGATTTGAAAGGGGCATGAGAACCGTGCTAGGGACCGCCCAAAAGGGGGCAGGTTCAATAGCCAGGCTTTTCAAAGAGTCAATGGAGGATGAACTTGCCGACGTGAAAGCTGCTTCGGGTATTGAAGGGTCCTTTAGGCTCAAGGGTTATGAAGGGTCTTTCAAAGACTCTCAGAAAATGTATAAAAAGTACGACCAAGTTGTGTCGGAAATGATACGGCAGTCCTCAGCACCTACGGCTAAAGTTGTTGAACTTCAGAGATACACTTTGGATACGATGGGACCCCTCATGTTGGCTGCAGAAGGGGTGGCTAAGGGAACCAAAATGAGGGATATCGACCCGAAAAAATTGGAAGCTTCAGCCAAAAACTATGGAGCCTTTCTAGAGAAAGCGGCTCTTTTCTCCCAGGGAACAGGTTCTGCGGGTTTCCGTGTAGCAGCAGGTATTGAGGGTCTAGTCACCCGAGGAAAAATCGATACCACTATTGACTTCTTCTCTGACAACATTATGTTGATGAAGAATCTTGAAGAAGCAGGTTTTGCAGGTCGGAATATGCGTTCAGCTAAAATGATGACCGCCACAGACGCGGTTAGGATGAAAGCCATGATGGATGCTTTCAATAAATCAATGTCAAGTGAGTCAACTAAAGCTATGGCTCAGAGTTTAACAGGTTCTTTACAAGGTCTTCAGGATACACTTTTTAACCCTTCGGTAGGCATTTTAGGCATGTCTGTTACATTCACCAAAGAAGAACAGAAGAAGGCGAATGATGCAATCATAAAAATACAAAATGGACGCATAGATAGGTACCGCTTGGAACTGGAAAATGTCTCAGCGGACTCACAAAGAGCTAAGGAACTTAGAGCGAACATTGAACAAGCTCAACTCACAAGAGATCAACTGACGAAAGACGGAGCAGACGAAATTAGCACCCCCTTCAAGGCGTTCAGCTATGCTTTTTCTAACTTGGTGAGGAGTTTAACTGACGCTTTAAATTCTATAGGCCCCGTTTGGACTGACTTCGCATTGGCAGCTATACAAGTCACTAACACTGTGTTCGGTCCCTTGGGGGAAACACTAAGCAATGTAGCCTCTAATATAAGGTCAAAAGACCCGTCTAAGAAAATGACCCAAGCTGAAGGGTTTGGCAGAATAGTAGGAGAAATTTTTAAGACAGTAGGTCAAATCATGGGGGATCTTGCAAACATGATAAAAAACCCCAATAGTGTAATGGGGAAGGCTCAAAGTGAGTTTATGAAAGGTTTCATGTCAGCATTCACGGGGCCTGGTGCTCTAGACGCGGCAAAGAAAGGTATAGGAGACGGAATATCAACCTTAGTGGGGAAGCTTTTTGAGTTTATCTTCAGCGTATTAACTTATGAGCCGATCAGACCCTTGGTTTTAACCTTCATTGGAGCCATCTTCGGTCCCCCTCTCATAAGTGCCGTGATATCCTCTGCCACTCCATTAATTGCGAATGCAATTTTTAAGGCAGTTTCGGGGTCTGTTGCGGGTTCTGCAGGGACTGCGGCTGCTGCCGGTGGTGCTGCGGCTGGTGCGGGAGGTCTACTGGCGACAGTTTTAGGTGTGACTACAATAACTGCTGCACTGGTAGCAGCCTTTGTTGTCTTTGAAAGACCCTTGAGAGCGTTAGCAGACTGGTTAACGAACACTGGTGGTAGATTAACAGAAAGCACCAACTGGGCTGTAGCTGCTGCTGGGCACTTCCTGAAAGGATTAGCAAACATCATGAGGGGTCTCACTAACTTTTTCACGGGGATTTGGGACATTCTGGTTGGAATGTTCACTGCTGACCAAGACAGAATAGTTCAAGGGGTGAAGAAGATTTTTTGGGGTATAGGTGAAGTTCTAAAGGGAGTCGTGCAGAGTGTAATGGGGTTTGGGGGAATTATTGTGGGTGCAATCGGTAATTTATTTACCGCTATTGGCCGTATAATAGAAAGCAAAATTCCGGGAAATATCGCAGCTGCTCCAGGACAAGGTGGAAAAACTTCTGACTACGGGACGGGGGGAACGAAGCAGAGAAAAGTAACACCCTTTCCGCTTGCAACGAACTCCCCTTTAGGCTCTATCGGGGTCCGGTATAAGGGTGGTCTCGGAGATGCAATTTCTCAAGAAATGAGAAATAAACCCTCCGGATCTAGTCTTGTAATCGCAAACAGTAGTGAGACAGTCATTCCAGCGGCAGGTGGTCTCGGCATGGGTGCTTTCATGGACACCCTGAGAGAGGGATTCGGTCGGCTCACGAACACGATAAACACGAACAACCAGATTTACTCAGACAACGGGAAGCGGTTCACTGAAGGTTTGTTTAAAGTTTCAGGTCAAGTAGTTGAGTCTCAGTCCCAGCTAAACCGCCTTGGGTCTGCCTTCTCAAAGGCACAAGAATACAATAGTGAAATGTTCTCTAAAGTTCAAGGCCAGATAAATAACAATCACAACCGAAGTCTTTCAATGTTTGCAAGTCTAGGGCAGAAAATTTCACAGATTGCTTCTTCTGCTGGTGGGATGATGGGTGGAGCCCTTGGAATGATGTCAGGGGGCTTGGGGGCTGCAAGTTCTCTTGCACAGAACATGGGATTAGTGATAACATCGACAACAGGCGGGAAGCATGCACCCGGTTCCTACCACTATGCCGGGCGAGCAATTGACGTTGGAGGCTCTTCAAGTTCGATGCTAGCTTACGCTCAACAGTTGGCATCCACTTCTGGTAGACGTATGGCCGAGCTTTACTATACCCCTCTCGGCTTCAGCATCAAAAACGGTGTTAAAGTTCCCTGGACAATTCCGAACCATATGGACCATGTCCACGTAGCCTATGCCTTAGGGCAAGGCAACCCTGCGTTCTTCTCCAACCAGAATGAAGCTATGGCTTGGGAGCGAAAGATGATGCCGCCTTCTGCAAAAGTTGCGTCCTTCACTGCAAATACTTCCGAAGGGTTTGGGCACTCAACCATTAACGCCCCGATCACAATTTATCAACAACCTAATCAAGATTCAGAAGAAATTGCTTCTTTGGTGGCAATGAGAATCGGGATGGTTATCGACGAACTCAGGAACCACTGATATGACAAATAGCTTAATAATTCCACGCTGCGAAGTTGTCTGGGGAGAGGTGAACCTGATGAACTACAGCTTCGATGGTAGTACTACTGAACTTACAAATCAACCTCTGGTTTATGCTGTGAGGGTTTCTTTACAAGATTCTGGCCAAACCCCTACAGGTTCCATGCGCTGGAACCCAACAGGAGCAGCTTTCAGAGTTTATGAGAATTTACTGGAAACTTCTATCAACAAGACCATAACCGTCAGATACTACTACTTGAATGGCCGCTCGATAACTTTTTCATTCGTGTGGTCAGGACAAACAGAAATCTACGGAAAAGAGATGTCTCTTGAGGTGAAACTTGCCTCTGAACTTGACGGTCTCGTGAACGCGAATATAAAGAGCACAGCACAAGCCAGTGACCAGGGTTCTTCGCCTTTGACTAACCTGTCGCAGTTGAACTATACGTTCGGTGTCGATAAGTATGATCTCGTAAAAATAACACCCCAGACTCAAGAAAACTTAAAAACAACGAAAGTTCTTTCAAATTACTCGGAAGGAACCAACTACCTTGACAGTGTGAAAAATCTGTTTGAACAGACAGGAAGTCTAGTCATGGCCTCAAACATTGTTTCCCCGGGAGGAGTTAAAAAGTTGTCTGCAAACTGCGTTGTGTTAGGTCCCTACCTATCGGATAGCAAAACAGTTGAAGAACTTCCCGCACAGAGCCAATTTCCAGATCCGTCAGTGAGATACGGATACTTCTTGGGACCCGGAATTATTAACACGATCACGAAAACTTCAGAATGGCAGCCACCTCAGAAAACACAAACGAGTTTAGACAGCACTCAAGCTAAGGTGCAGGCGCCAGACCCTGGAACACAGGGACAACCCACGCCGACTACACCGCAAAGTCAACAAGCTGCAGCTGCAGCCCAATCCCAGAACAGAAGCGGAGCAGGTAACACCGCAAACTCAAGAGCGAGACCCGGAGTGAGGCTTAAAGAAAACCAAGACGGCGAAAAGAGAAAGATAGAAATCCAACAAGAACGAGGCTCTAAGTTGAGCACTACATTATTCATGTGCCCAGCTCTAACTGGAATTAAGCCAAGCGACATAATTTTCATTCCGAATTACAGTGGAACGTACATGGAAGATTGGTTGGTAAATGGGATAGAATACTCGCAGACTGACGGGGGTGTTGAAATTTCCGTACAAGCTAGCAGACAATACGGCCTAGGCAATTTGATGAATAAGAAACTCGGCGAAGAATGGCTAAGGAAAGCTAAAGCCAAAAATTTAGTTGGAACCACTGGAACTCTTGAAGGCTGGCATGAATATGCTTGGGGGTTGTTAGGTTTCAACAAAGCAACTCAAACTACCCAGGCGTCAGAAACCCCCCGAACGGCAGCTACAGTAGGAACTCCAAAAGGAACTTTGGACTCTTTTCAACAGTTGGCCAAACCTTTCGGAACTTCTCAAACTCTGATAACAGACAAGGCCCTCTATGATTACTTAACCAAGTACTTGAATATAAGAGCCATAAATGGAAGTGGCGTTATAAACCTATCTATTGACAAAGTGCGAGATCTAAACAGGCTTCGTCTTGAGGGTCGATAGGTTTACCCGTCTCAGGGAAAGCCTATACTTGTTTTGAACGTGCTGAGCAATAAGGCTCAGGTTATCGCGTTCTTAACCAGTAACAAAATGGCTGTAACTACATTCAAAATCCTGCCCCAACTTGACGATAAGAACCGCGCTCGGCTTGAGTCGAAGAGCTACACAAGGGCATACACGGATATCCCGAATAGAGCACTCCCTGAGACTTACCGTAACGGTTTGTCCACAGTCTTCAAGGCCCTAACCGGCGAAGACTTTGACCTCGAAGGGTCTACCTTCACTGTGAAGGCCGACGCCAACGGAACTTTCCAACGTTTGTACTCTCCTACAATCTTCTCAACTGAAGAAGGCGGTTTGGTGATTCGTTGGGGCGACCGCGACATCCCCCTCCTTGTAGCTCCCGGTAAAATCGGCGTAGCGAATGCACCGAAGGGCACCAAGTTCGCGTTCAAAGATGAGCAGATCGGTAAGTACACCGAGCCCGTTCTTTCTGTCTCAGCACAGGGAGATGGAACTCTCTACACCCTGCCCATTACAATTCGTAAGAAGGAAATCAAGGAAGAACTACCCGCAGATCTTCTTGAGCTTCTGCTCGACGAAAACCCTGAAGCAATTGCTGAAAAGGTTTACGCCGCACCAGACATCTCGAAGCGTGGTGAAAGCTCCGGTGGAGAGCGCCTTATCGGTCCCTTCCTTAAGGTCGCGTATTTGCCCCTCGGTGAGTACACAATCACCTCTTACAGGGTTAAGGAAGGTGGAGCTTATGGAACAGACTACTTCCTCCAAGCGAAAGTGTCTGAGCCTTTCGTGGCTCCAATTCGCACTCAAGTCGATGGGGAGTGGGTTGACCAAGACACCGAAATCTCTGATTGGGTTATCGTAAAACCGAACGGAGCAATGAAGAAAATTCTAGCTGCCGAACCCCTGATCACTTCTGATGCTCCGGCAACACTTAAAGTTATCGAGCACTATGAGTACAACGGCAACCCTGCCGCCAAGGTTACCTTGAAGTGCCCGAACTTTGTTCAAAATCCCGAGAGCTTCGACCTGGACTTTTGATAAGTCCCTCTAAGGTGAACTCTTAGATTTATAAGACCCTGGCTTACCGCTGGGGTCTTTTGCTATACTACACCGTCAAACCCTAAACAACAAGAGGCTATATGGCAGATCCCTTTTCTGGGGGACTCGGAAGTACGAAACAGGAAATTGGTATCCTGAACGAAGCCCGAGAAAGAAACAAAGCAACTTCCTTCCGCTCGAAGAAAGACGGAGAGGAAAAACAAGAAAAGAAGAAAAAAGCGCCAACGAGAGTATCAGAACTTTACAATGCGGGTATTACCCTTTTGAAGGCGAAAGGTTTTACCGTAGAAATTGACGAAAATGGTGACCATTGTTTACACAGAATATTGAAGCCCTCACCCCCGCAGATGGTTCGAGGCATTCGTTATCCTGCAGACTTTAACCCCTTACAAGACATCTCTGTCTATGATGACTTTGAGCGTGTAGAAACATGCTTTCATCCTGACTTGTGTCCAGACGAAGTGAGAACATTCTGGGAACCTTTATACAGCCCTAAGGCGGGAGATTCACCTCTTCTTTCTTTCAGCGAAAGGTTATTGAAGATGAGAAAAGTTAACCAGAGTAAAAACCTTAGTGAAACTTTAGATTACGGTCATACTTTTGATCCTGCGGGTAGGTTCGGTGGGGAGCCAGTAATGAACCCTCGTGTGTGGGTGCCAGATAGAGAATGGTTTGACCCCGCTTTGCATAAAGTATCAATTAGAGACGTATTTACTATCTTCCCTGAAGCCGAGTGTGAGATGCTTAAGCTTATCATGGGCCGCATAGGGGTTGGTAGAACAGATCATCTTCCGCCAGGTAGAAAAGACAAAGTAGATCACACTGCTCGTATGGCGGGGGTGATCGTGGGTAAAGATCCAGGATTAGGGAAGAGCACCATCTTCAATGGCATGACTGCTGCTTTCTCTAAGTGCGGTTTCATCACCCATTCTTTCAAGTCAACAGAAGACCGGTTCGGTTTAAAGAAAGTCGCGTTGAGCGACATCGCTTACAAAGATGATACGGCACTCCCTTCCTTGAAAAAATTCTTGGCCGCAGAAGAAACAAAGATCCTGATCACCGGGGGTATCTTCACAGTTGAGGACAAGTTTCGAAACTCAGAGGAAGTTTGGCCAAAAACTGTACTTCTTCTAAATGCCAATGACTGGAATAGCAAATTCGCCTATGATTTGGATCCCGGAATCATTGATAGGATCAAGCTAATTAGTACTTACAGAGAATATGAAGTTGCTAAAAATAGGGAAAACTTAGAAGGAACAGTTTGTGAGGGCACCCCTGACCTAAGACCCCGTGCTCACATTCCTTACTTGGCTAATAAACTTGGCGTTAGCAAAGACGCTCTATATTTGTGGTGCCTTCGTCTAGCAACGGATCGCTTCTGGGAAGTTATCCAAGATACCTCAGACCCAAGCATAAACAGACTTCAGGTGGAAGTTCGCTACTGGACTACACGTCAACGGATTCGCTTCAAGGCAGACGTTACTCAGGCTCTCGTGAACGCGATGGCGTTCGCTCACTCTGTGAGGACGCAATCAGAGTGGGATTTCATGCCTGAAATGACACCGGACGTTCTTTATGATTATCTACAATCTCTTTACTTCGTAGGAGTAGACCCCTCTTGCCAACACCTGACAGCTCGAATGAAGAGGGAGTGGGAGCTTGCAGGAAGAACTTCAACCCACTACTATCAAGGTTTCCGAGAGTTGAGATGGGAGTCTGTTAAAAAGGCAATTTCTCTTGCTAAGGAAAGCCTGTTCGACGATACCACCGGGCTTCGAAAAGAAACCAAAGATAAAACCGCTCTTACACTCATCCGAGAAATCATGGAGAAATTGGTGATGAGAGACGGTTTCAAGATTGGGGGCGAAGCGAACTACGTCATCGAGAATTGGAACAACTGCCGCCACGCTCAAGAGGAGCTTGTGGTTGAGGGCAGAAAGTTGGTGGGATTTATGGAAGAGATCGACAAGGAAAGACTGCTCGACCCGAAAGCGGTATGTTTTGATGATTGGCTTCTCGATAAGCACTATTCTCCTGACCGTGCAGAGAAGTTCCGAGAATCCGCTCGTAAAAAACTCTATGAAAGCAAGGGGGTAAAAGTATGAACATACAAACCCCAGAACAAACTCTCGTGGATTCATTTACTTACGAATGTCAAAAACAACTGCGACTCAAGGAACAACTTAAATCCGAAGGGTTTACTCTGGCAGACGATCCCGCTGGGTTATACGACATGATTGGAACAGTTCAAGAACTGAATTGTTTCTGTGAGTTATACACTCCTCGACTTCTTGTGAAAACTTTCGTGGAAGGAACCGAGCACATCGATTACGCTTTCCACTTAGTTTCTTTGTGGCAAATTGTAAAATTCGGCTACTTGATCCCGGAACCCGGACAATACTTTGCAACGAAGTACATTATCGGAGTTCGCAAAGTTAGCGAGAATTCTTTCGTACCTTCGCTACGTTTACCACTCAACTGATGAACGGACTTTTCCAAAATCCGGAAGATTCACAGCCTGACCTGCCCACCCCTATCAACTCTCAGGGTGGGTACGGTAACGGGTCGGGTTCTTTCAGCTTGAAGCGCTCTCTGCAGCGCAAAATAAAGTCTCGTGAAGACTTATCTCAGCCGAAAGAAAAAACCTTCGCTGAGGCTAACCCTCTGAGAACAACTTCCGGATCGGAAAATAACGCCGTTGACCGATACTTTGGCGCTTTCAGCATTGAGTCTAAGAGGCACGTTTGGGACCTCCTTAGCAAGCACCCTCAGTTCGGAGACGAAGAGGGTTTACGAAAGAACCGCATCCGCAATAATACAACGGAAGTGCTTCCCAACGATCCCTTCCGAAATGTCACGAACGGTGGCTATGTAGTTTACGAACATCCTGAACCAAATGGCACAAACTTACAAAGATCCGCACAGCTACCTGAATGAAAGCCTTGTAAAAAGAGGGAAGTCCGGTCACCAAGAAGTTTATTTAACCCACGTTACGGTAGTTGCTGAAGCTGAAGCTGACTACGGGTACCGAGTTTTTCCTGCCAGTTTTGACCTGTTCTCTCCTCTTGGTAACCACTATAACAACTTGGAATGGTTGACTCTCCTAGTGTCTTTACGGTCTCAAACTACTGACACTCAAAGATCAATCGTTTTAAACCAAGCGACTCTACAGTTCATTCCCGAAGGCAGTGACCTGAGCTTAAACATTTTCTTCCCCGAAAGGAACGTGGAAACGTTTGACTATGATGTCCTTGCAGCCCAAGATATGCTTAGAGGGGTTTCAAAATTCGCTGGGAAAATTCCAACAACTATTCGTTTCAACTTGGGCCTCGTCAAAAAGTCCTATGAGGCGATGGTTGAAGAGGGGGAAGTTGAAGAAGTTGAATTCAGCTTCTGAGTATACGACCCATAAAACCGCTAAACTGTATTCGAATTTCAACCAAAAAAATGGATCTAAACACTTACCAACAACGAACACGCGCCACCGCTGTTTACCCCTTTGACAAGGCACTTGAGTATTGTGCTCTTGGCTTATGCGGGGAAGCGGGAGAGGTAGCAGAGAAAGTTAAGAAAATCCTCCGCGACGACCAAGGAGTTATCACCGATGTAAAGAGAGAACAGATTGCAAAAGAAGTCGGAGACGTTATGTGGTATATTTCCCAACTTGCCGCCGAAATTGATTATTCCTTAGAGGACATTGCTCAACTGAACTTAGAGAAACTATCCTCCAGGTCTGAACGTGGCGTTTTACAGGGAAGCGGTGACAATCGCTGATTGCTCCTTAAGGGGCACACCCTTTCTCTCCGAATGGGACTTTAGGTTCCTTCGCCGAGCCAGAGAAGTTTCCTCTTGGAGCAAAGACCCGAAAAGAAAAGTTGGATGTGTCTTGGTAAGAGGGAAGAGAGAAGTTTGCAAAGGGTTTAACGGGTTTCCTGAAGGGTTGTCTGACGACCTGAAACGCTTAACAGATCCGGATTATAAGGGTAAAGTCATTATCCACGCAGAAGCAAACGCGATAATAGATGCGACTCGAAAGGGGGTCACACTAGAAGGAACTACCGCTTACGTAACTTTTCACCCTTGTTCACTATGCGCAAGTATGCTCATACAAGCAGGAGTTGAAAAGATTATTTGCCCACCTCCTGCCTTACAAGGCTCGAAGTGGTCGGACAATTTCAGAACCTCCAGTGATCTTTTACTAGAAGTAGGAGTTCCTGTTTATTACTTTGACGAAACCGATGAATCCCGACATCCCAACTGAGTCCAACCAGCCGGACGCAATTGCTTTGACTCTGACTCAAACTTTCGAGTTAGAAAAAATGCAAAGAGCTATTGACTCCTGCGATAATGCTTCTGAGTTGAAAGCACTCGCTAAGCAGTTACTCTCCGCGTGGATGACTCAGAAAGCAGCTTGTTTATGGGTCATGCGCCAAAACAACGAAAGATTACCTTCCATGGCTCTACTGGAAGAATATCAAAATTTAGAAAAGTAGGGGATGGGCGGTAAACCGCCCTGTATAGCCGGTAAACCGGCATTGTCTTTCGCCCTTAGAGACAGTATACTTATAGGAGTTGACAAACACCATGTACACCGATGAAACCTTTTACAACGCTGTGCGGGGCGATTCTCGCGCTGTAACAGAGACTCTGAGAAAGTTCACACCCCTTGTTCACAAGTTCGCCCATAAGTACAAATTTATGGTGCCCGACCACATGTATAATGACCTCGTACAGGTAGGTCTTGTGGACGGGGTTCTTAAGGCAATCGAAACTTTCGACTTAGACTTCAGAGTCAAAGATAGACCAATTCGTCCAATGACTTGGATTTATCCTAATGTTCGTGGCGCAGTCCAAGGGGCAGCTCGAAAAGAGAAGAAGAACCCGAAGTATGCTCTATCTCTGGAGCAATCCGACTGGTCACACAACCTCGAGGATCCGAATGCTTACGAGCTGAAAGAAGAATTTTCTAACATTGACATTGCCGAACTTGTAAGGAAGGGTTGCGGGTCTCTGGACAGTAAGCGGGCTCTAATTGTCTGCGACCGCTTCGGACTGCTTGGAAGAAAACCCATGCGACAAGGCGAGGTGGCCCTAAAGTACGGTCTTACTAAGCAAGCTACCAACGGACACATTGCGCGTTTCACTAAGAAAGTGAGAGAGGCAGTTCCCGAACTACAAGACTTTATTTGAGGGACATATGAAACAAGATAACAAAGTCATTGTAACCAAAGTCTTCGACCACGGCTGTTCGGTCTGCGACACAATGTCGCGGTTTGACAAGTCCGTGTTCGAGGGTTCCCCAGAGATTTCTTACCAGGAAATTTCTTTCGACAATCTAAGAGACCACGAGGGGGATCTAACGAAAATGAGAATCTATCAGTGTCTTGAACGGTACGCAGTTTCTCGAACGTATGAGATTAACTTTCCGACTTACCTGTTTCTAGGGAAAACTGGAAAATACCTTGGTTTCTTGCAAGGTGCTCTCACCTTGAAGGAGTTGAGAGACGGGGTAAAACAAATTTTAGAACAATCTTCTTCTGAATAATCGAGGTCTGTATGCATTGGAAAGTCTTGGTACTCACGCGCTAGTTCGCGTTTTCAATTCTGATTTTGATAAGTTGAATTGCATCAACCGACTTCGGGAAGCATTCGAACTTACGGTTCTAGAGCATGGGTTGGTTGCTCTTAGCGACCCTATCCTTCACCAGTTTGACCCTCAAGGTTTGACTGGTATTATATTGCTCGCAGAAAGTCATCTTTCAATTCACACGTGGCCTGAAAAAGGTGAAGCCGCAATCGATGTGTTTACCTGTGGAGGAAGGCCCTCGTCTGAGATTGCATCAACTTTTTGTAAGCACCTTGGGTGCCCCACTTACACCATTAAAGAGGTAGAGAGATGATGAAAACTGCGAAGCTGGTGAAGAGAGCACTGGAACAACCAGAGTTGTACAGCGAAGGGGAATTAATGTACTTCCGCCTTTGGTTAAACGAAAAGAAGAAGCAAAAAGAGAAAAAGAGGGCACTGAAACGACTGATGCTGGAGAAGCAGTTCTTGGAATCGCCTGGAGGGTGAAGCAAGTTTACGGCCCAAAAGCCGAGCTAGAATAAATCGTCAAACAACCGAAAGAAATGACCGTAACCACCGAAGATCGTAATCGCAACAACATCTACGCCAAAGAACCCACTATGACCCCTGTCGATGACAACTATCGGCCTATGGTAGCTTGGGACTCCGTCGGAGAGACTCTTAATGGCAGGATGGCCATGCTTGGAGTTATTGCTGCACTCGGCTCTTACGCCCTTACCGGCCAGATTATCCCTGGAGTTTGGTGATTCCTTTTCAGTTAATTTCTCAATAAACAACAACGCTGTTCAAAATGGCAAAAGCAAAATCCCCAACCGGACAACGAGAACTCAAAATTGTAGAGAAAAAGACCTACCAAGGCAACTCAAAACGAACCAAGTTCTCTCCAACTTCGGCAAACTCTCCGAAGAAAAAGTATAGAGGTCAAGGTCGCTGAGTTCTCTTTATGTAATCTTCTCCACCTTTAGGATACCTGAAGGTGGTTTTTTATTCCCTGTATATGCAATGCTCACCTATTTCTTTCTTGCTACTTTAGCTGTTTTCTTCGGAAACTTGTCATCCAACGTTCTGCTACTTTGGGTTTAGGTAGACGAGTAGAAAGCCTCAAAAGGCAACAAGAAATGAGAGAGAAAGCTTTGAATTACATTCGCCTTGAAAGTTAAAGTAGATCGAGTTTACTTTTCCCAAATAACACTAAACTACACCGTTCGAAACAAATGAACATTTTCGCTGTGCATGAAGATCCGCAAATTGCAGGAGCTTCACTGCCCGACAAGCTCGTTGTAAAAATGCCGACTGAGAGCTTGACGCTGCTAACCCCCTGGGTCTTTAATACATTCGGTATCAAAATCGAGAAGCCTGATGCTAGCGGTCACTTAAACTTACTTGAGTCCGAGAAATTGTATTACGGAACGAAAGGTTTCGCTCACCACCCTTGTGCAAAATGGCTTTATGAAAGCCCTTCCAATGTCCACTGGCTTTTAGAACATGCTTACGGGATGGCTCAAGAGTACTTTGAGCGTTACAACAAATACCACGGGACTCTCCACGGTTTGAGTCAAATCAGAACTGTCGTATTCAGGAACTTCAGTAGAGCTTACTCAAAAGATCACACTCCGTTTGTTCAAGCAATGCCAGAGCAGTACAAAAACCCTGCCGACCCCATCCAAGCCTACCGAGATTACCTTTTAGGTGAGAAAGGTTACGCCGAATGGCGTCATGGTGGCATTCCTACCTGGTGGGACCAAGAAAAACACAAACCTGCGCGAGACAGATATCTCGCAGAACAAGAACGCAAACGCTTAGAACGACGAAATGCCAAGCATCACGCAGTATAGAGAAGCCTACAAAATTAACGGGCAGTTTGAGTATCCCGAGTTCTTTGAGGTCTACCGCAAGGCACAGTCTGCCCAGTGGAGACCTGAAGAAGTATCTCTTGAGAGTGATATACGGGACTGGCAAAGTGCAACAAGTGACGAGCGGGAAATCGTGGGAGGAATCCTTCGAGGATTTACACAACTTGAGTGCCATGTCAGCGACTACTGGGCTAACATCCCAAACTGGTTCCCCAAGCACGAAATTGCGGCCGTGGCCAGAGCATTCTCTCTTTCGGAGGTAGTGCACGCCCACGCTTACAACTTATTGTCAGATACTTTGGGAATCGATGAGTTTGAGGCATTTCTGGGAGACCCCGTAGCTAGGCAAAAGATTGGGTATTTTCTTGAGACCAGGGGGATTAAAGAGTCGCTAGCTGTATTCAGTGGTGCCGCTGAGGGTGTCTCGCTGTTCTCATCGTTCGCAGTTCTGCTGTCGCTCAACCTGACGGGCAAATATCGCGGGTTGGCGCAGATAATCAGTTGGAGTATTCAGGACGAACAACAACACAGCGACACTGGCATAGCTCTCTTCCAAGAGTTTATAAAAGAGGACCCTTTGACACCGGATGAAGCCCTTATGATTTCTCAAGGGTTTAAAGCAGTGGTTCGAAATGAGGATGCCTTCCTCAATCAAATTTTTAAGGGTCGCACGCTGGGGACAATCACTTTAGATGACACCAAAAGTTACATCCGCTGGAGAGCCAACGAAAGAATTGATAAGATGGGTATTTCCGTCCCTAAGTTTCACCTCGACAAAGATGCAGCGTATCGCGTCAAACGGTGGTTTGACCCTATAGCAACTGGATCCACAAGTACCGATTTCTTCGCACAATCAAAGTCGGGAGATTCTTATGTTGCAAAACCAGAGCAAGACTTCAGCTCAGTTAATCTCAAAACTCTTGACCTAGTGTTAAAATGATTTGGCACATTGTGTACTTGAGTTACGAGAGCCAACGCGGCGGTCGAAATTATATAGGTAAACACAGTACCGAAAACCTTTACGACGGGTATTTGGGATCCTTCTCGGATAGCACATTTAACCCAGACTCCAGAATAGTTTTAGGTGTGTTTAACACCTCTGGGGCAGCCGTCCAATTTGAAATTCAGTGGCAAAGAGTTTTTACAGTTGTACCTGACCCGGAGTTTGTTAATAGGTCCTACCAGACCTCTACAAAATTTGACACAACTGGTTTTAAGTTTGATGAGGACTTTAAAAGAGATAGGTCATTAAAATACAGCGGGGAGGGGAACCCTAACTTCGGGAAAGTTACCCCGGACAAAGTGAAAGAAAAAATCGCTGAGTCCCTCACGGGAAGAAAAGCGAGCGAAGAAACCTGCGTAAAACTTTCAGAAAGCCTTAGGGGGAACCGAAATAGAAAAGGGAAGCCCCAACCACAAGAGGCCATAGAAAGAGCCAGGCAGAAAAATCTGGGCAGTAAGAGAACCGCCGAAACAAAAGAGCGTCAAAGGCAAGCAGCTTTGAAAAGATGGTCCGATCACCGAGCACGAAAAGTTAAAAATGATTAAAACAGACTCCCCCCACCCGCAGTGGATGACTGAAGAAGCACTTCATACGCTTTCCTCGGGTTACCTTATTCCTGGGGAAACCCCTTCCGGGATGTTTAAGCGCATGTCCAGCACGGCTGCCCGAATCAACGAAGATGAAACTCTGGATAAGGATCTATTCACCTTGTTGGAAAATGGTTGGCTCGGAGGGTCGAGCCCAGTTTGCTCCAACTTCGGCACAAGTCGGGGCCTCCCTGTATCTTGCTACTCCGTCCATTTGAGCGACTCTGTTTCTTCGGTGTATAGTCACCTCAAAGAGACAGCCCAACTTTCCAAAATGGGGGGCGGAGTTGGTATTTACTACGGAGACATGCGGCCATCCGGGTCCCCCATAAGTGGAGGGGGAAAGGCAACTGGTGTGGTTCCTTGGGCCCAGCAGTTCGACTTAGCCGCCAGAGTTGTCTCTCAAGGTGGCGTACGCCGTGGGTCGTTTTCGCACTATTTGCCCATATCTCACCCTGACCTACTTGAGTTACTACGGACAAAAGACCATAGTAAGGGTGATCCACGTAATTTTATAGATGGTAACCTGGCCCTGACTATCCCTGACGAGTGGATAGAATCTATGATGGAGGGTGATCACAGAAAACAAGAATTGTTTGGTGAGGTGCTCAGAACTCGGATGATCTCGGGATCACCCTATTTAATGTTTACCGACAACGCGAATAACCAAAGCCCCCTTTGCTACAAAGAAAGAAACCTTAAAGTTTCAACTTCAAACCTTTGCAGTGAAATTATGCTCCACACGGACGAAAATCACTCCTTTGTTTGCGTCCTTTCCTCCCTAAATCTTGCACGCTATGATGAATGGAAAGATTGGCGGTCCCCTTCCACTTTGCGTTCAGTGCCAGAACTTGCAATCCATCTTTTGGATGCAGTTGTTACGGACTTTATACATAAGGCCGAAAGTAAAGTTGGAATGGGTCGTGCTGTTAGGTTTGCTAAGAAGTCAAGGGCGCTTGGACTCGGAACTATGGGTCTACACGCACTGTACCAGAAACGAGGGTTACCTTTTGCCTCCGAGGACTCGCGAATACTAAACATTGAGACCCACCAGTTTGTGCAAAGTGAGGCGGAAAAGGCTTCTAGAGAGCTTGCCAAAAAGTTCGGGGAACCAGAATGGTGTGGTGGTTCTGGAATGCGTCACACGCACCTATTAGCAATAGCTCCCACCAAAACCAACAGCATCATATGTGGGGCGGGATCAGAGGGGGTGGAACCAATAGCTTTTAACTATTTCGTCGCCAAACAAGCAAAAGGTACCTATGTTCGAAAAAACCCTGCCCTTGAAAAACTGTTCTGCGAAAGAGGGGTGAAGGATGAGGTTTGGGAACAAATCCTTGAGGCCAAGGGTAGCGTTCAAGATCTCGACTGCCTCACTGACCACGAGAAGGAAGTATTTAAGACTGCCCGCGAGATCGACCAGTTTGAGCTTGTGAAACAGGCTGCAGATCGTCAGAGGTTTATTTGCCAAGGTCAGTCACTCAACCTGTTTGTGGACCCGACCGCCTCTGCTGCATATATTATGCAACTGCATTTGTCGGCATGGAAGATGGGTCTGAAGTCGTTGTATTATCTCAAGTCGTCGTCACTTTTAACGAATCGCAGGATTATTCCCGCCCTTGTCGTTACAAAAGACGACTGTCCCTGGTGTGTGAAACTAAAAGAAGAACTAGCTGCGGATGGAATCCGCTATGAAGAAATCACAAAAGCGGAAGCTGAAGAAAAAGGGTTTTGGAACACCGACTGGACAACTGTCCCTCAATTATGGCTTTACAAAAAGCACATAGGTGGCTATACTGATTACGTAGACTACAAACAGTTAAACACCAACGCAACGGCAAACGCCTATGAAGACTCAAACAACCCGTACAACGAATGCCAAAGTTGCGAGGCTTGACATGAAGAAAAGACGCCACAGACGATACCCGGAACTCTCTGCTGAGCAACAACGTTTAGTGTGCGAACATAAATGGATAGCGGGTAGGCTTGCTTATGGGGCTAAGTGCTCCACGGGTGGTTATACGGGTTCTCTTACAAAAGAAGACCTTGAGTCCATAGCGAACTTCGCCTTGTGCGTAGCTGCAACTCGATATGAGCCTAACAAGAAAGTTCAATTTAGCACCTTCGCTTGGAGAACTGCTCGAGGTTACATTCAACACGCTTTGAGAGATTACTCTCGCATGGTGAAAACTCCACGGTGGGTCGCCAAGTACAAAACCCAGGTTGACGAACTTCTCAAGCAAAACAAAACTTACGAAGAAATTGCCAAAGAGCTAGGTTTAACAGAGTCGAAAATTTTGATGGTAGACATGGCCACACATAACTACCATGTTTCCTACGACTCTAATCCAGAAGACTGGACGACCCGAGAGTTTATCTTCAACGATGACGACGTTAAACCTTACGTTGTTTCTCCTGAACTTGTAAATTCTATGAAAAGATTGTCAGAGTCCGAGCTGAATATGGTTCTTAAGTATGTCGAAAACAGAGATATGTCTCCGGAAGAAAGAGAATGGGCCGCTGAGAAATTTTATGAGCTTCAGGCCATAGCTCACGGCTCTTTAGAAACAGTGCTATGACGCAAAAGATTTACAAACTACGAAAGTACCCACTCGAAAAAGAAGCCGCCGATGCAATGGGGCAATACCAAATATCTACCTTGAGTAGGGGGGAGCTAGAAGACTATGCTAAAAGAGCTTCTTCTCTAATGTCTCGGCTCACTCATTATTCAGAGCAGATGTTGAATATTATTGAAGAAGAGGGAATAAGGCTACTCCCCCTGAATGACTCGCAAGGGTAAAACTACTCGGTTACAAATTTTTCCTCGCAATGAAAGATTTTTTCTCTAACGAAGCTCTTCAAGCATACGAGGCGCTGGTTGTAGAACAACATTCATTCAATTTTTCTGAAAAAGAAGTTTACGACTTTACGCGCTGTGTGAGACAGGACGGCAGTGCCTACGGTACGGGAGGAAAGTGTCGCAAAGGAACAGAGCAAGTCAAAGAGATTATCCCCAACATAAGGGGAAAGGCGAAAGAACCCGAGAAAAAAGTGACCCCCGGCAGGATGCGCTTGACCGCTAGGGTGAAGTCGCTGCCAGTTAAAGAACTGAAGAAAATTTTGGTCGACCCGAGGCTGAATGATAAACAGAGAGAGCAGGTGAATAAGCTCCTGGCCAAACGGAAACCTTCATCGGCTACCAACACAAAAGTCTCGGCTTTGCCACAACAAAGAGCGTCGGGGTCAGGGTCCGGTGAGGGTCAAAGTGGCGGAGCAAAAGCGACGAAGAAGGAAGTTCTGGACGACATCAGGAGCATTCTTGAGGAGCACCGGAGCCCAAGGGAAACCACTAAGAAAGTCAACTCAGCTGGTTTATCCCAAGAAGAAGAAAAAGCCGCTATATTAGACTCTAACATCGAAAAAAGCAACCACGTAAGACAAGGAGACCCCGAATATGGCGGTTGGGGCGGCACTTTTAGTAAGGAAGCTAAGGTGCTAGGGTCGGGTATGTACGGTACAGCAATTTTAAGTCCAAACGGCGAAGTTATTAAGAGAGGTGTAATTAGTCGAACAGAAGCTGCTATCGTAGATAAAGTCGGTAGAGCGGACTTAGGGCCGAAGTTGATTGCTGCGGATATAGGTGAACCCTCTCGCTTTAAATCTAGGGTCGTAGACTTAAGAGAAGGTCGTATTGCTATGACAAAAGTTGAAGGAGAGCCGTTAGGCACGAAGTTCAGTAGAGATGGCGCCGAGGCCTATTGGAAAGCTCGGGCCGATTTACATAGAATGGGGATTGCCCATAACGATATGCACGGGTACAACGTTCTGGTAGATAAGACAGGAAAGGGGCGATTCGTTGACATGGGCCTGGCACAAGACAACCCAAAAGCAGCTCTCGCAGAGGCATTGGGTGCTTTTTCCGGTCCAAAAGGTGAAAGCGGAGACTCAGCCTTTTCATCATGGGGTCCCGGCGGAAACCTGATTGCAGACGTTGAAAGAAAGAATATCCCTTCAAAGCAAAGAGCTCATTACTTAGAATTCCTGAAAGAAGACGCTCCGTTAGCTTACAAAGCGTACACAAACAAAGAGAGAGCCATCGAGAAACTTCGACGTTTCGGGATAGAAGGTGGGGACTTAGATAAAGTCCTTAAAACCAGATTTCGAACTCCCGACAAGAAATATAAGGAGGGAGCTTGGGCTAAGCTAAGTGATACGCAAGCTATGGAAGTGATTAACACACTCTACGAGGGGATTTAATGAAAAGAACCACAGGAAAAAACGACGCACAGTACATTGCACTCATGTCTCGATACAAGGAACGGCGTGGGGAACTTAGAGACGGTGCAAACCCGTACCTTGAAGCTGCGATGAAGCTTCGAGAGAAGGGGGACGTGAGTGAAGATGCTGTCTTAGGTGGGGCTTACCTTTAACCCGATACAAGGTAATACGATTTTCCGCCCTTTTCCTACAGAAAGAGTGCCCCCTAGAATAAAGGGTAAAACCTTTGTAAGTCGGTTGCACGTAAATGTCGAAGCTTCCTGAAGACCACTCTATGTCGGCTCACAAAGATGTCTTGGGCCAGGTGATGCATCGCTGGAAGCACGGCGACCCGAAGCCGTTGCATTCAGGACGAGGTAAGAAGGGAAAGGAAGGCAAGATTGTTAAGTCTCAAGACCAGGCTATTGCCATAGCACTTTCGATGGCAGGAAAGTCGCAGGATCATGCGGAGCGGCTAACGTCGATGGGTTATTCCGAGGAGGTTGCTCAGGATGTTGCTTCGATGCTCCGTCACAGCTACGGAACAACAGAGAATTTCCACAGCCATTAGAGAGTTAATGAAAAGAATGAACGGTTAATAGAAGTCTTAAAAAGGTTTAACCTAACTGCTTTAAAGCTATGGATGTTCCCGGGTTTACAACAGAATCTTTAGCTGCCGTAGAGGAAATGCTCTACGGGGAGTCTCGCTGGAAAGAACAGTTTTTAACAGGGAAGACAACAGATAAACTTTCAAGGGAAGACAAAACTACAATTGCCCAAGGACTGCAGAACATGGACATTGACAGTCGACCTGGAAGGCAAAAGGGGAACGAAGGGGAACAAAAAGAGCAAAATTCTGACTCGATCTTCCCAGTTTCAATCCCTAAGGGAAATCCGCAGCAAGGACCCAGGTCACGCAGCGACTTGAAAGGGCTTGCTATGTTCGAAGAACTCTCGGCAACCTTTGAAGAAAACTGCCGCCAAAAACCACAACCCCGGAGTACTGAGCAGCGACAGGCCACTCAGCAAGCTCAACAAGCGGCTCAACAGCAAGGTCAAACCTTTGACCAGCAACCCCAGCAACAAGTTCAAGATTTAGGCCGGCAAGGTGGCCAAGCTGAAAGAAAACCGACTCTTCCAATCTGCACAGGAGCGAAGTCATGAGTACCGGAAATTTCACCAATAGTTCTTTAGACACCATTAGAGAAATGTTGTCGGGAACTCTGGATTACACTCGTTGCGTTCGCCCCAACGGAACAGCTTATGGAACCGGCGGCAAATGTCGCAAAGGAACTGAGAAACAAAAGGATTACCCTTACGAAGCCGCAGTAACACAAGGCAGATTCAACATTCCTCATAGCGGACATGCTAAACTAATTAAAGGAATGCTTGAGAAAGCCCCAGTGGTTCACGTTGTGTTGGGTAAGGGTGAAAAGAATGTTGATAAAGATTTCCGAGCACAGATGTTGAGGGCCGTGTTAAGAAAGGAAGGCGTGGACCTTAACAGGGTGAAGCTAGTCCAAGGTAGCTCTGCGGCTTCGGTGCTGAAAAGTCTCGCTGAAAAGTCAGGCAAGGAAAAAGTTTTGTTCATGCTAGGTGAGGACCAGCAGAAGTTTCTTGAAACCATCGGAAAGTCTTTGGGAGTGAAAACTGATACTATACCTCGAGATTCGTCAGGATCAAGTAGCAGCGCCATTCGTAGAATGATAGACTCTGGGGATACCGAAGGCTTGAGGAAAGAGTTTGGAGACAACCCTTACTTACAACGTTTGGCTAAAGTTGCTCGTAAAGTAGAGAGAAACGAGTTTTCTGAAGAAGTTAAGTAATGTACGGATCTTTCTCACAACAAGCTTACAAAGCCTCTCTATTGCTGAATCAACGCGGAGTGAGTCACGAGGATTTACATGGCGGAAACTTAAAGTGGGACGAAAGTAAGAACCGACCTGTAATCATGGACTTTGACAACTCTCGAGTAGATAGTAAGGCTGCGAAAGCAGAAGCTTCTTCGACTTTAAATTCAATAGGCATTCGACTTGAGAATGCAGGGTACTATGATGAAGCCGACAAGTTCTATCGCTTGGGCGCAAAAGTTGGTAAATCTTCTGATAAAACCACAGATAATCTACTCAAGACAGCAAGGGATATGTTAGACTCTGACTTTCCAGATTGAAGGGTAAAATCAGACAGACAGACCGATAAGTGAAAATGGCACAGTTCACCCCAGAAAAGTTTTTAGACTTTGTAGAAAACTACGATAAAGCCAACTCTAAGCACAGAGAGAGCATGCTGGAGTTTGCGCAAAAGATACAGGCTTCAGATGCGAGTCTTTTTTCGGACGAGGCGAACTGGGTTCGAGTGTATCGCACCAAGGCCCAAGTAGTTCTCAGTCAATTGAATTTGAATGTTCCTTTCTTCGATCAAAAGGATAATGGGCCCGAGGGTTGGAGAGAGTGCCAAAGCTCCTCTATCGCAATGTGTCTTGCTTTCCTTGGTATCGGGGGAATCAAAGACGATACAACTTACGTGAACATTGTTAAAAGGTACGGGGATACCACTGAGAGACAACCCCATTACGATGCTATGAAGCAGCTTGGGTATACTGGGGCGAGCTTCTCTAAGAATTTGAGCATAGCACAAATAAAAGCTGAGCTCAATAAGCAGAAACCAGTAGCAGTAGGGGCATTGCACCATGGTCCCGTTTCTAAGCCTTCTGGAGGGGGGCATTTCGTAGTTATCAGAGGCTACAACGAAAAGGGTTGGTTTGTGAACGACCCTTACGGCGAGTTGGATCTGAAAAATGGAGGCTGGAGCAGGCGAGCTATGGGTGCAGGTAAGAACTTGCTATACAGCTACACGAACTTCAACCCACGTATCTTCGTTCCCAGTGACGGACATTGCTGGGGGTGGACCTTCTCTTGAGCAAACACATGAACAAAGTGTACAGCGGTGAAAGGTTCGTTTTTACGGAGGGTGGTGCAATCTTTTCCAACCTGAGGAAACAAAATGAATAAACCAGTTGAACCGAAAAAGTGTTCAAAGGGTAAAAGTTGCGCGAAGGCTTGTATTTCAAAGTACAAACGCTGCTCGGCTATATTGCCTCCTTATGCGGGCAAGGGTCTAGAAAACTTGAGAGAATCTCTAGAGATAAAAGTCCCTTACTCTGAATGGAAGGTTCTAGCCCAAGGCAACAACGGAAAAGTTTCAATGAGTCCCGATGGAGAGAGGGTTGTGAAAACTTTGTTCAAGGGCGAAGGCGGAAGGTGGGGTGAGTTTGGTCCTTATGAAGTTGAATTGGCCACGAAAATGGGGAAGTTGGGTCACTCTCCAAGTATTCGTTCAAGTAGCGATACTCACATTGAAATGGATGTTGCCAAGGGTTCTCCTCTCTGGGAAACTTACACTAGGGGTGAAAACGAGCCTATGATGAACGCAGCCCAAGCCAAGAAAGCCGGGTATGCCCTTCGAGACTTGCATAATATGGGGTTTGCCCACGGGGATGCACACTCACAGCAATTTCTTGTTGATGGTAATAACGTGAAGTTGGTAGACTTTGGCTTAAGCGTTCCAGTTTCTAAGCAGCCTTCCCGCGTAATGCAGGATCTTTCCAAAATTGCAAAGTTGGTTGGATGGGGCAATCCCGAGTTGGCCTCCGACCCTTACTTTCAAGTTGTAAATAGGCACCTAAATGCTTACACTACTCTAGGTCGTTCAACCAGCAAAGCAGCGAAAGCCAAGAGGATTGAAATTGCAGAAGCCTACCTAAAAGATTTATCGAGATTAGAGCAATGAACCAAAGCAAGAACCTAAGGGCAATGATTGAGAGAAAGAAACTCATTCGCCAAGGCACCCCCGAAGCAGAGGGGAAAGCAGACCGGATTCTGAGAGCTGTGGAGGAAAGCGGCGGGTTAAGCACCGAGGAAGTTTACTCCCTTATGGCTTACTGAGTTTGTGATCGAAATAGCAAAATAGACCATATGGCCTCTGGCCTGAAAGCGTTGGCCAAGCTTCCAGAGACGGGAGAAAACAATGAGCACTTTTGAAGAAACTTCGAGACGATCCTACAATACGGAAATTAGGGAACCTTGGAACCCCGTGATAAAAACTTGCCTAGATGCAATAGATAGGCACGTGTCTCTGCACCTTAGGACATGTGATGCGAGACACTTGAGACAAGCGCAAATGCTAAGAGAGTATGTCTCTGGGTTGAAAGAGTGTATACGGGAGGAAGAAAAAAGAGGGTAAACCTTACTAGAAACCCTAAGACCAATGATCGGATCTTTCTCTCAAGACTCTCTAAATGCCTTCAACAAACTTGTTTCTCAAGAGAACGAAGCCAACTTCGCAGAGGAAGGTATAGTATATAACTTCGCTCACAGCGTAAGTTCGCCAACTTTTTGGGACTCTTTGAAAAGAGTTTGGGGCCTGGAAGCGGAGATTGAAAAGTTTATAAAGAGCGGTGTTAATCTCTCGAACCTTCAGCGGTTGGTAACGGAGTTAAAGGCAAACGAGGAGCAAATGGTTAAGTTGCGAAGTTCCTTGCCTTCAAAAGCGAACGAGTACGATATGAGTCGTGTCAACTTACCCTTTGCTGGGCTTACACCGAAGCAGAGGGACCAGTGGTTCAAAGATACAATGGATGAGATCTTGAGTTTACAACGGAAACTACAAAGTTCGGTGGAAGCGAAGAACGGCCTGGACACTTTGAGAGTGCTTGTGAAGCGATTGAGGAAAGAGCAGAGCAAGATAGCGGATTTGTGAAAGGGCGGTCTTTGCTGCGCAAAGGGCGGTAAATCGAATCGCCTGGTTCGGTTCCCTGGCTTGTTTCTGCAAGGTAGAAAGGGTAAGATACTGTATGCAAGGTAAATGTTATGCACGGTTCTTTCACCCCTGACTCAGCCGAAAAGTTTCTCGAATTGATGCGAGAAGCAGGTTACGAAACTTCTGCCCTTCCGGATTCGGCCGGACTGCAGACTTTCTCTGAACTTGGAATCAATCCTGGCGCCACTCAGGGCGATGTTTGGTCTGGCAACGTTGCTGACTTTGGTGAGGTTCGAGGGGAGTATATTGAAAATTACGATTACACCCGCTGCGTTCGCCCCAATGGCACTGCCTACGGCACCGGAGGAACCTGCCGCAAGGGCACCCCTGCAGAGAAGGAAGAGCACGATGCCCTCTCTCAGTTGCAACAGATGCTTCCGAAGGGGGAAAAGATTGTAACAAGTTCAGGGGGTGTCTTTGGTAAAGAAACCAAGGAGAGTAGTAAAAGTTCGGGAGAAACTTCTAAGACACTAGCTTCTGCGAATGTACAACCACACGAGATGTCAAAAGAACAGTATAATAGTTACAGGGCTGAAGAAAGACGGAAAGCAATTGAAGAGTGGAATAAGAAAGGAAATAAAGGGCTTCCTCCGTCTGGAGGTGATGGCACAGTTTCAGAAAGAATAAAATTAGCTGAACAAGCAGGATTGAATCCCGGTACCCCTGAGTTTATATCAGCAGCTACAGGCGATATGCATAAGCTACGTGTTCAGGCTGCCATTACCTTGGGAAAAACCGTCCCCCCTAACGTTCTGGCAGAATATCCCGATTTAAAAGAGAAGGTAGGGGGCCGAGGAGGCAGTTCGGGAGAAATCGCTACGGCACCAGTACCATCGAAGCCCATTAAAGATCCAGTCCCCGGCATTCTGCGCAGTCAGGCTGAAGTTAAGGGAATTATTGCCGACCGCCCAGAAACTCCGAACGCTATTCGCGATGAAATGGGCCGCCCTCTTAAGTTGTCTTCGGACCGTTTAAAGGCCCTTTCTCAGGAAGACCTTGAGACGGAATGGAACAGAGCAAAGACAACTTCTCGAAAGGATAACTTGAGGAAGGAAATTGACCGAAGAGAGGCGGAGGGTAAACTCGGTAAGTTAAAGTCCGACCTGCTGGAAACTTCTAACGAGATTGACGAAATTGTCAAAGGTGGTGGAAAAGTAGGTCGTAATGACCCTCTGAGCAAGAAGCTGAAAGAGCAGGCGGCAGCTATTGCAGGTTTGAAAGCTCAAACGATGACTCCGAAACAGCGTGTAGAAGAAAGAGCAGCGGGAAAGTAACAGGGGGAGGCGGCAACCCCTAAACCGTTGAAAGGGCAACACTTGGCGAACATGATGATGGAGCATGCTAACATTCGCAACAGTGTAGCAGCGGAGCACGGTGGCGGGATACGGTCGAAGGCTGCCAAGGAACAATTCGCTGCCGCCTTGAAAAAAGCTAGGGTGCCGGACAAAGAGACTATTAGAGCGGCGCTAGTGAAGCAGAGGGCTGAAGAAGCAACGACTCATAGTCGAAAAATGAAAGGATACATTTCTGAAGAGGCACTTGCCACTTATTCTCAACTCCTGAGTGAACTACAGGGGGTGAATTTCGCTGAAAGAGAAACTTACGACTTCACCCGTTGCGTTCGCCCTAATGGAACTGCATATGGAACAGGGGGAGAATGTAGAAAAGGCACGGAGGAGGAGTTAGACCTTAAGGAGGTACGTAAGAAAATTACTAAGCTGAAAAAGAGTATAAAAGAAGCGGAGGGGCAGAAGCGTATCAAACTCGAACAGGAGACCACGCTTATGCTAAACGCTGGAGGGACAAGGCGCGAAGAGACCGTGAAGCCTTAGCTACCCTGCAAGAGCAGCTTCCGGCAGGAAAAACACCCCACCAGAAACCTAAACCCCTCTCTCAGGGAGAGGAAAAGACCCTAGTGAACTATATGACCGGGGGAAGTATGGAAACTGCAAGTATGCTGAATACAAACTGGAAGCTTCGTGGACTGACGAAGGGTCCTCTCACGGATGAAGAGAAGGGCCAAGTTAAGCTAATGGACGAGGCATTGAGTAAGTTGCCACGAAATACCAAAGGAGTGACAATGTACAGGGGCATGGACCTAGACCCGGAGACGGCTGCTGGTTTACTGAGAAAGGTTCAACAGACGAAAATTTTTAACGATGAGGGGTTCGGTTCTTTTAGTGCTGATAGAGAACAAGCTGATATGTTTGCAAACCAAGCAGGAAGTGTTCCTGTCATTATAATTTCGCGTAGTAAAGAGTTTAGGAACGCCAGCAGGTATGCTCCGGAGGAGTTTCAGGATCAGCAAGAGCATATTTCACCAAGGAACACACCCCTTAGGGTAGAGAAAGTGGTGAAAAGCCCTGAAGGTACAGTTTTCATTCATACAAACCCTTGAACCTACGCTTTCCGGAAAGTAGTTGTTTTCCCAATAGACGGCGGTTATTAGGAATCCAACTACCCTGGCGGTAAAGTCTTTCGCGTCAGCGAAAGGGTTCGGTAAACCGTCCAAAAGTTTCCAAATCAACGTTTACCAAACTTTACGTATGCTATGATACCTTTGTAGCGGGTGGTTCTACACCCCGCCTTGCCGCTACCGGGACTAGGCAAGCCAATCCGTCCCTTATCCTGCCTCACCTTAGGGTAGTGAGGATTATGTAAACAGGCTTCACCCTCAAGCCACTTACTTAATTCTTTTTTCAATGGCAACATCTGTTTTACAGCGACCCAAGGCTAATACTTGGGAGTCGTTCTGTCAGTGGGTAACTTCCACTAACAACCGGTTGTATGTTGGGTGGTTTGGAACTTTGATGATTCCATGCCTCTTGGCCGCAACCATCTGCTTTATTGTGGCGTTTATCGCAGCGCCTCCGACAGACATTGACGGTATTAGGGAGGCGGTGTCTGGTTCTTTAATGTACGGAAATAACATAATTTCCGCATCCGTTATCCCAAGTTCAAATGCGATTGGACTGCACTTTTATCCAATCTGGGAAGCTCAAACTCTTGAAGAATGGCTTTACAATGGTGGTGAATATCAACTGATTGTGTTTCACTTTTTGATTGGTATTTACTGCTACATGGGTCGTGAATGGGAACTATCGTACCGTTTAGGGCAACGTCCATGGATTTGTGTAGCTTATTCAGCACCAGTAGCTGCTGCTACGGCTATTTTCCTGGCCTACCCTATGAGCCAAGGTTCGTTTTCGGACGGTTTTCCCTTAGGAATCTCAGGTCAATTTAATTTCATGTTGGTCTTCCAAGCTGAACACAATATCTTAATGTCGCCATTCCATATGCTAGGGGTAGCTGGTGTTTTCGGTGGTGCATTAGTTAGCGCAACTCATGGTTCCCTTGTTACTTCCTCTCTTGTGAGGGAGACGACTGAAAATGAAAGCCAGAACTATGGTTACAAATTCGGGCAAAATCAAGAAACCTACAATTTAGTGTCAGCCCATGGGTATTTGGGGCGTCTTTTGTTCCAATATGCTTCCTTTAACAATAGTCGCTCATTGCATTTCGTTATGGCAGCTTTACCTGTTATTGGAATCTGGTTTGCCGCTTGTGGAATTTTCGTTGCCGGATTTAACTTGAACGGTTTCAACTTCAATCAATCTATTCAGGATAATAAAGGGCAAGTGATTAATACTTGGGCCGATGTATTGAATAGAGCGAATTTGGGCTTAGAAGTTATGCACGAAAGAAATGCCCACAATTTTCCCCTTGATCTGGCCACTGCCACTGCAACACCAGTTTCTTTAACCACACCAACTATCGGTTGAGCTTCTAGAGAAACTTTACTACTCTAGCCTCCGTGGTATAATCTACCATGGAGGTTTTCTGCGAGTAATGACACAAGAAGAATGGATTGAAAGCTGTCTGGTAAAATACAGATTGGAACAGTTACCTGAGGAAGAACACTGGGAAGAAGCCCACTACCCTATTCCCAAATGCGATGGTGGTACAAGGGTAATCAGACTGTGGTCTAGAGATCACTCTGTTCACGGAGTAGTTCAGAGCGAAGAGCTACAGAGACCGTGTATCCACGGTTATCGGGTACACTGGGATCGTAATCTATTATCTTTGTATTACCCCGAATGGTTAGGCCTATATGAAAAGTGGTACAAAGAGCATAAAAGTAGAGCTGGGAAAATAGGGGGAACTCGAGTCCCTAAAGAAGCTAAATCCAGAGGTGGCAAGAATTGCCCCAAAGAAGCTAAATCTAGAGGTGGCAAGAACCAGCCCAGGGACGTAAAGTCAGAAGCCGGCAAGAAAGGGGGCTCTAGAACTCCTCCAGAAGTCAGGAGCGCGAGCGGAAGGAAAGCAACGGCTCAGCGTTGGCAGTGTACCATTACAGGGTTTGTAACAAATGCAGCTTCCCTTTCTCGGTACCAAATGAAAAGAGGTATTGACACATCCAACCGGATAAGGTTGTCGTAGACAACCACCACGCCACCCTCGGAGAATGCTTCGACCTTGAGCAGTCTCTGCTCAAATGGGCCAAGTCCCAAGGGTTTCGCTATAGCAGCCCAACAACGACTGAACTTTTACTCCCGGCATCTATTCCCCATGTTTTATCCAAACTAACCGCAACAAGGGTAAAACTAGACAGTGCCCCCATCTAGTTCGCAATGACGGTGATCGTCTTCCCAGATAGCCCCACCAATGGGCAATTATTCCCGGAAATCCCCGTCCCCGGCGTTAATCAATACAAGTGGAACGCTGCAGCTTTGACATGGGAAATTGTCCCTCAAGGCGGAGGTGATGAAACTCTGGTGACCATCGACCCCAATGTTGGCCTTACCTTAACTGATCAAAACCTGTCAACGCAATATAATACCTTAGTAACCGATGCGGAACAAAGCGTCCCTGTCGGGGGTGCAATCGCTCAGCCCGCATCTGTGTGGAAGACGAGAAACCTTGTCCAGGTTTTAGATGCGATTTTGTTCCCCACTTTGCAACCAACATATACAATCCCCACAATTTCCCTTTCCTTTTCTCAATCCGGAACCAAAGAGATCGGGTCTTCACTTTCTCAAGCCCTGATGGTCACTGGGATCAAAAACGATGCAGGGGTCTTCGGAACTTTAACCCTTAGGAACGATGGCTCTACGATAAGCAGCGTATCTAGTCCACAGGGTTCCCCCCACGCGAATGTACCGGATCAATTCGGCTACACCAACCCGAACAACCCGAACTTTTCCTACCCCCACAGTTATACCAATGACCTGACCGTGACGGCGGGCACAACAACTTGGGATGGTACTGGCGGTTTCTCATCGGGCCTAGCAAAGAAAACTAATAAAGGGTCTACCGATGCCCGTCCCCCAGCATTACTATCCGCCAATGCCCCACAGACCACAGGCTCTTTAACTTCGAGTTCGGCATCTATTAACGGCATCTACCCTTACTTCTGGGGTAAGTCCTCGGCAGCACCGTCCGCAGAGTCAATCGCAGCGTCAATCGCAGCTGGTACGACTACGAAAGTTCTTGCTTCGGCAAGCGGGGCGATTAGTGCTACATTTGACGCTTCAGCAGAATATATTTGGTTCGCTCATCCTGCAGCAGATACCACAAAGACAAAATGGTTTAATACACCTTTGAACCAAGGGTCGATTGGTGCCGGAAATTTCATCCTGCCCCCGAACACCCGAGCTGTTAATTCCCCGAATGGGTATTGGTCCGGCATCAGCTATAAAATTTACATCAGCGACTACGCCACGAATACGAGCGGCACTATACAACTACTAAATTCTTGATATGCCCTTCATACTAAATCCATATTGGACAAGCCCATCTCCCACTATAGAGGTGGCATTCGGGTTCACTACGGCCCCTGTCGTAAACGTAAGCGAACGTGAAGTGGCGGATGGACCCTATATTCTAGGGTACCATTTCACCACAGATTTTAACCGACAACTTACTCGCATTGGAATATACAAGCCGACTCAGGCTGACCCTACCGCAATGCCCCGGATCAACCAACCGTCTACCTTGGATCATTCAGTGGGAATATGGGACTTTACTAATCCTGGGCTCCCCGTTCTCATTTGGCAGCAAGATTTCCTAGCCTCAGCTACTTGCATTACAGATACCACCCCAACCGTAGCGCCGTATTATTGTTGGTTCGACATTACCAACGGCCCAGAGCTTGATGCGAATGTTGACTATGTTGTGGCGGCTACCTGGGATGAACTTTCCCCAGTAATAGTTTCAATTGAAAACGTAGAAGTTATTGCCGGGGGCTTTAAGTTAAATACAACAGCCGCCACTCAGCAAGGTGCAGTACCCAGTATACTCATTGACCTTAGTAGCGAGCCATACTACGCGCCAGAAGAAAGTTCATATATGCTAGAAAAAGGTTTTTACACCGTAAACATGGAGTTACAGCGAATATGATAGTACGTTTTGTTCCCATGTGCCCTTACCTAACTCAAACCAGCAAAGCGGGTAGAATTTATTGTAATGTATTTTCAATATTCGGTGGAAAGCTCACCAAGTCGCGTAAAAGCAAAAGCTTGACTCAATTAAGTAACTAGAACCCCCCCTGATTAGATACCAGAATGGCAATCAATCTAAATGACAACCTAATTGTTCAAGCTCCCAAGGCAATTGACGAACGCTATGGGCCTTACGACAGCACGGCCGAAGCGTTATCGGTCATTGAGCCCATTATTCGCTACCAGGGTTTAACTGCGGGGGTGTACATTTCAGGGCAACTTACGGAGTATTGGTTCTGGAACGGAATTTTAGATACTGACTTCGTTGAAAAGACAGGGGGATCAGGTATAATTGGGTCAATCTCAGATCTTCAAACCGCCCCAACGTCGGGGATGGTGTTTGTTAAAAGGTTTTATGTTTCCTATCAGGAAGCGGTATTGATCTTAACATCTCCATACGAAACCACACGTGGAAGCGGATGGTTTCAGTGGGAAGCAGACACCCCTAAATCACTTCACGATGGCGGAACTTTCATAAGTCCCACGGTTCCATACAATGGGACCAGGGCAAATCTTGAGAATTTTCTTAACGGGGTTGGTGAGACTGCCCCCGGCACTAATGGAGTGTGGAGAAGGGTATGGGATGACTTTATTTCTGCTGATTTTTTCGGCTGTGTTGGTAACAGAATTGCCGACGACTACCCATCAATACAAAAAGCCCTGGACGTAGTTTACAACATAAACAGCATAGCAACGGTTGGTAAATGGTTTGTCGGAAGAACCAGTGTCGTCCAGATAAATGGAAACTGCAGAATTAAAAGATACCTTGAGGTGGGCGCAAGAATAACAATCCAGGGGAATAATAATACTTTAGTGTATCCTGCCCAAGATTCCAGTTTTGCTGGGGATTACAACGTAGCTGTCCCCACAGTCATTTATGTGGATCCAGATTGCGTCTTATACCGGCCAAATGACTACAACTGCGCTGTTGCCCTGAGAGGAGACGCCTCTAAGTTGGATGGAATCGTGGTCGATGGGTATGAGATGGCCTTCGGGTCATGGTATCCAATCATCAAAATTGCAACCTCCCCTTTAGGAGTTGGAGGATCTTATGCGTTTAACGGTGAGCTATATGTCATTGATCCCACTGACCCCAAGCAAAACAAGCCTCTAGAGCTAGAGACTCTAGTGATACCATCGCACCAATATGGTGATGCCTGGTATGCAGGCTTTCAGCTAAAAGCAATGGGTGGCAATGTTACCGGCATTGGCCCAGGAACTTCCACTTATACTCAGATCACACCCGCCAACCCCTACCAGTGGGATGTTATAAGCGGCACCATCCCTACCGGGTTTGCCGTATCGAAGTCTGGATGGGTTACCTGTGACGCCGCAACAGCTGTAATTGGCAAGCAGTTTGTAACGATTCGTGTAGCTGATGCTAGCGGCAGCACAGCGCAGCGAGACCTCATCCTGGAGGTTACCGGGAAATACATAGAATTGCCCTTAGTTGGTATTCCTCCCGCTACCATAAATCAAGCCTATAAGTATACCTTCAATGTTCTCAACAATGATGGCGTTTCCCATTATTGGTGGATAGTGAATGGACCTGAAGGTCTGGTAATGAACCTTACTACCGGAGAGGTTACCGGCACCCCCACTGCCAACTCGTTCGGACAGTACACGCTGAAAGTAGCAATAACAAGTACCACCAGTACGGTCAACTTTGAGGCCAATACTCTCATTGATGAAATCTTGATAGATTTAACGGTTGAAAATACCGCGTTCCCTTCCCTGTACGGCAGCCTTTCAGATGCGGCTGTAGGGGTGGCTTACCGGGGGATCATTTACCCTGTCGGCGGAGTTGGCCCGTTCACCTGGCAAATTGACCCCGCTCGTTCTACCGGGAACAATCAGCCTGGGTACCCAACCACGACTTCTCCCGCTCCGGGATTAAATCTTTCAACCGATGGCATAAGGGCCCTTATAACAGGGACGCCTACAACTTCTGGAAACTTCTCATTCTTCCTTATTGGCACCGATTCAACCGGGAAGTCAGTAAGCGGACTCATGAGCTTCTCCGGAAATACCTGGGCAGTGAGACCACAGTTGAAGACATCCTTGATTTGGAATCTTCCCGTAGCCGTTAAAGGCCAGCCATATTCTTATCAGGTTGAGGCTACTGTATCAGGCTGCACCTTTAGCGCAAAGGCATTACCTTCCGGTCTGGCGATCTCCGCCGAAGGCCTCATTTCAGGCACTCCCCTTGGCGGCAGATACGCTAATGGGGTTGCGTGTGAATGGAGTGTTAAGATGAGCAATTTTACAGTAAGAAACTTTAGGGGTGCTGCAGGTGTCAAAGTTGATGGGCCTAGCAACGTCCACATTTTTGAAAACTTCTTTATTAATGCGTGTGATGTAGGGATTTCTTCTGACAATATGTTCGACTCACGGTTACAGAGTTTCTATATCTACAACACAAGAATTGGCCTGCAAATGAGGGGCGGAACTGCCGCTAATACCTACACTAACGGGAGAATTGAATACATTCATGAGCATGGTGTTACCGCCTTGTTCTCTCCAGACAATGTATGGAGCACTGTCTACTGGGATACCTGCGGGTACGCTGCAATAAGCGCTGATCGCTCCGATTACTGGACAATAAGCGGCTGCTTCTTTTTTCGAGGTGGGCGGCGCGTCCCGCCAAGGGGCAAATACTATATGCCCGATAGTCCCGTGGATATTTCTACTCACATTAAAGCTATTAGCTGCAAAGATTGGGTTATCGGCACCAATAACATGGTGCGAGGATGCGACAACGGGGGGTCAAGTTCAACTTACCTTAGGAGGTACGAATCAAATGGCAGAAGGCTTTACATCAGGCCTTACGCTTCTATTGTCCTGGAGCGTTGCACGGGATTCAAGATAACCGGTAACGGTCTAGACGGCTGCACAAGAGAGTCTGTATATTCAATTAATAGTGAGTTTGAATTTGAATACAACGATGCTCTTTTGAGCGGGAATACGGTCCACCGAACGAACCAATTTGAAACCTTCTCACAGAATGAACAACCCGTTATAAATTTACTAAAAAACCCTTCTAAGGCTAATTTCACACCTGAAGGAACCGAGGACAACATAGATACTTATTTCCCTAGCAATGTACTTTTACTTCAAGGAAATGAGTTTGTCGATAGAAGCACAAGGGCCTTAACCTTAAATAACACAAACGTCACAATCAACACATCTGTTTATAAGTTTGGTACGGGTAGCTTCTCTTTTAATGGAACAAACGCATTGTTGACTGTGGGTGTAGCTGACAACAACAACGTCGCTGCTCCGTTTTACTTTGGCACAGATGATCTAACTTTAGAGTTTTTGGTTTATCCGCTTAGGAACAATGTAAGTCAAACCCTGATTGACTTTGGGGCTACGTCTGAATCTGCCCCGTTCGCGCTCATTCTTGACGCAAATGGAAAGCTAGCGCTAGCCAGGAATCGCAGCACAAGCGGACAAACCATAGACGCCACCAGTACGCGCGTCATCCCGATAAATGCCTTCACTGAAATCCGTATGACTATAACCAGAAGTGTGGCTAGAGTCTATATTGATACTACCCTGGAGCTGACCATTTCGTTTAGCGGAAGGTTTATAATTTCCGGGTTTAACAGACCAATCATGGGTCGCGGGGGGTTTTCGGGGGCAACCGACTTCTTCCAAGGGTACATGCAGCAGATTAGAATAACTAAACCTGTTTCCAGGTACGGGTTGCTAACAATATTGAAGCCCCAAACTCGCGCATTTAGTATTGTAAATCTAGGGTCCCTGCCGCCGGACACCCTTGTATATTCCCCTGCTGCTGCAGAAACGGATTTTTTCTTTGCCGACCGATCTAATTCTATTAAATTGGGCCCCAGTGCCTCCATTCAGAAGCCAATATATATAATCAGACGAACAAAAAATGATGTTGTTATCGATTTACGAGCTGGCCAGGGGTCTTACACTGCAGGGCAGATAAACCCATCCTACTACATCTATAGGTTCCAAAAGGCGGCTGAGGCGGGGGTAACGTCATATACTTTCCAAACTTGCGAGTTTAGAGCATGGGCAGCAAGAGTGGGTTACCCTCAAGAACTAGACAAGCTCAGAGGCAAAAAGATGTTTTTATGCCTTTGGGCCAGATCAAACAGAAAAAACTCGGTCTCTTTGTTCACCCAGTTCTATGCCGGGACAAGTGGTAACAACTTCAGGGCTGATGGAGGTTTCCATACTAAATTTAACATCCCCCCATTTTGGAGGAAGTACGTGTTCCCCATTGAAGTTCCCGACTTGGACTTGACCCTTATTGATCCATACACTTCCAATGCTCTATTAAAGTTCTACTTTGATGACAAATCACAGACTTACGACGTGGAATTCGGAGCAATGTTCTTTTATGAAAACGACGGAAAATTCGGGTTTACGCCGTACAATGAGGAGCTGTAAATCAACGCGCCAACATCTCAACTCTATATTGCAATGTATACATTGAGTGAGTAGAATCGGCCACAGATTGACGTACCAAAAAATGGGGGGGTAAAACTCTCTCAGTGAAGACCCAAATGAAAGTGACACCACAAACAAACAAACATGGAACCTGATAGTCTGTGGCCCCTTGCTAATGAGGTGGGGGGCTTTATAATTGCTGTTTTAATAATGGTTGTACCATTGCTAGCTCTGTTCCTTTTATGAGTGTATGGGGGTAAAAGTATCCAAAGGTTTAACCCCAAATCAAATGTCAAAGGTGAAAGTCGTTGCTGAAGATGTTAAGCTCTATGACATTATCCCTGGGCAATTAACTTCGGATTGTCACACGGTTATTCGAAAAGATGGCATTGTTGATGTTGTCCGAGCTTACAAAATGGTCGATATCTTTGACGTGTATCATGACCTTGGTGTTTTAATACAGAAAATACAACCGAGTGGCGGTATTTTGAACCCCCGGTCACTACCCCCTGAAGTCTAAAATGACCAATAATTTTCCAACTAATTTTCCACCAAATCCGACACCAGGGGAAACTTTCACATGGCAGGGATCTGACTATCGTTGGAACGGGAGGCAATGGATTAACCTATCTGAGCCTGAACCGACTACAGTCCCGATCTACGTCTCTGCTTCTCAACCTGCGCCACCAATTCTCCAAGGGTCTTTTTGGTTTAATACTGTAAGCGAAATTTTATATATTTGGGTCCTAGAACCTGGAATCCCCGGGCAGTGGAAAGAAGTCACTTCGACCCCTGGCGGATGTACCCCGTGCGTTTCCGTGTCGGCATCTGCCCCATCGAACCCTGTAAACGGCGCCCTCTGGTATCGCACTACAAATAACAGCTTGTATGTCTGGGTTGACTCCCTGAGTGGTTCTAACTGGATATTAGTGTCCGGTCAAACACCTCAAATAAGTCCCCCGGTAACGGTTTCTGCATCAGAACCTCAAAACCCAATTGAAGGTGACCTATGGTTTGATACCTTGTCTTCCTATCTCTCAGTATGGTATGTTGACCTTTCAGGTGGCCAATGGGTGTCTAGCTTCCGTGGGGACACTGGTCCTACTGGGGTAGCTGGTGCCACCGGGGCTTCGGGACCAATTGGGGCAACTGGGGTTGCCGGGACGATGGGAGCTACCGGGGCGTCTGGTGCGGTTGGAGCAACTGGGCCTATTGGTATAACTGGTGCGACTGGTTTTGGGGCGTCTGGAGCTACGGGGGCAACTGGGGCGTCAGGTTTCGGAGCGGATGGAGCTACTGGTGCAACCGGTGCGGTTGGAGCTACTGGCGCTATAGGTTCTACCGGAGCTTCAGGTTTCGGAGCTACTGGTGCAACCGGTGCGGTTGGAGCTACTGGCGTCGTTGGGGCAACAGGTGTATCAGGATTTGGGGCATCTGGAGCTACCGGTGCGACTGGGGCGATGGGTGCCACAGGTGCGTCAGGTTTTGGGCCGCCCGGAGCAACCGGGGCATCAGGAGCAATAGGTGCTACCGGTGCCGCTGGAGCAACCGGGGCCACCGGGCCTGCAGGAGTTGGAACTTCTGGGGCTACTGGGGCAATAGGTGCCACAGGTGCGATAGGGGCAACAGGTTTCGGGGTGTCTGGAGCAACTGGAGCAACTGGCATCGTTGGCACAACGGGGGCGACTGGGGCTACAGGGGTTGGAACCACTGGGGCGACTGGTTTATCAGGTAGCACAGGGGCCACTGGTCCCCAAGGGTATTCTTCTAGTCTATTCTTATATAGCGCCAAAACTACGGCCACTACGGGAGATCCCGGCCAGGGAAACTTAATCTGGAACAATGCCACACAAATCAGCTCAACCGCATTAAACATTAGTCATTTAACGGACGACAACACAGACATCGATATTTTCTTATCGAATTTAACACAGACTGAAAAAATTACTATACAAGATAAAAATGATAGTTCGAATTACCAAACTTGGGTGATTAATGGCACACCATCCAACATAAACCCTAGCACCCCAAATAGTTACTGGCAATATCCTGTATCCCTGCTGAATTCTTCCGGGTTAGGGACAACCAATTTCAGCAATAACCATTCATTATTCCTTGCACTAGTGAACGGTGCTCAAGGATCTACGGGAGCAACTGGCCCTATCGGGGTGACAGGGGCAACTGGTGTCATCGGTGCCACTGGGATCGGAACCACCGGAGCAACTGGGCCCCAGGGTATAACTGGAGTGTCGGGCCCAATCGGTGCTACTGGGCCTGCAGGGTCGGGCTCCGGATCCGGAGCTGTTTTAATTGATGCAACTTCAACCCCAAATACGCTGTATGTCGGAAGGGCAATCTCCGGTTCTTTGCCTACCCAATCAGTCTGGAAAATATACCTAACTATATTCACACTATCGGGAATTATATCATCCACTGGGACTGCAACCAACGTAGCCTGGATCGACCGAACAACCATTATTTACACATAAATGGCACTCTCTAATCCTCAACCCCCTCAGATTGATGGGGTCATTTACAACCTGCTCGGGGTGTCACTGGCAATGAGCACCTCTCCACGCCATGACAGGATGGTACTGGACATTGCAGCTAGCTTCACGCCATATCGAAACGGGAGTATGGGGCCGGAAATCCTAGAGGCAGGGCGAGCTTCCATTGTTTTTGCTGATGCCATGGAAGCGGCGGCTGCGCTTTCTCAGGAAGGGGATCTGGCGCTATTGAAATTCCTGGGACGACTGGAGGCCGCAGCCCAAGAATACCTTAATGAAAAGGTGTAAAGATGGCTGATATTCGAGCAACGCAATCCGGCGACTTTTCTTCTACCGCAACCTGGAATGGCGGCGTGGTGCCGGGATCAGGCGATGTGGCCTTTGCCAATACATTTACGGTTACGGTTTCCAATGCCCGCACAGTGCAGGCAATCAGCAATGCCGCAGGCACCGGCATCACCGCAGGCGGCACGTTTTCGCTGCTTAACGGGTGCAATCTTACTTGTACCAATGCAAACGGAGTGGTTCAGGGTGCAACGGCAACTAGCTGCATCACGACGCCAAGCCTTGGCTTGGGAAGCTCGGCAAGCGTGGCGGCGATAATTTCACATGCAGTCGCGTTCAATAATTGCGGTAGCGTTTCATTCTCAACCGCCGGCACCTTAAGCATAACCGGGAATTTAGCGGGCGGGAGCCTTACAGGCAGCGGCACTTTCGCCATAACAGTATCAGGCACAGGGGTATTAAACGTAACCGGAAATGTCACCGGGGGCGTTGGGACAGGGCATGGGATGATCGTTAGCGGCGCGGCAACTATAAGCATTGTCGGAAACGTTACCGGAGGGGTTTCCGTAGGGCTTGGGATTACGATGACCACCGGCACCGTGAGCGTAAACGGCAATGTCACAGGTGCAGGCGCCTCAGGCATCACAAATGGTGGATCGGGCACCCTCACCGTTACCGGTATCTGCCAATCCAGCACAACCGCACCCGCCATCGGCGCAGGTTCTCCTAACCAGAACACCCGCCTCAGTGGTCCCTTTCTGCTTGGCGCATCGGGCAACATCAACCCGATCCAGGCGCAATCCTGGCGCTGGGCGCCGACGCAGATTCCCACGTATTACGAGGTGGCGGCCAGCAACGGCACCACCAAGCGAAGTCTATTTACCAGTGACAACATCCCGACTGGTAACTATCCCGTCACCGCCAATGTCCGCAGCGGCACGGTCTATGGTCCCAACAACGAAAATACCGGCACCCTGGCGGTTCCCGCTACTGCGTCTGTGGCATTAGGGGTGCCGGTGGGCAATGGAGTTGGCGAGGCAATCTTGACAGCTGCAAGTGTTCGCTCAGCCATGGGACTGGCAACCGACAATCTAGACGCCCAGTTAACGAACATTCCCGCAGCAGTAAGAACTAATCTCACGCCTGAACTCAGCCGAATACAAAATTGCTCCACTGTCGATACAACCGCTCAAACTGTTCAAAATGCTGTCAGTTCCTAACTATCATTAAGTAAACACCCCACCATGAAACCAACCCTCCACCTTGTAGGTATCTTCCACACTCAACCAACCCATCAATATAGCCACTGCGCGTTTACTGGCAAGGCATTACGCTTTGCAAAGATGATGATGGCGCAGGGTTACACCGTAGTCGAATACGCCAACGAAGGTTCCGAAGCCAACGCATCTGAGCATGTTACTATGCTTACGGAACCGGAATTTAACCGACTATACGGCACCCGGCTCGGTACCAGTTTCCATGGGGACGATGCGACGGTCGGGACCGAGGGGCACCAGCTTTTTGAATCTCGACTGATTACAGCATTACACGAACGTGTTCAAACCCGTGATATAATCTGCCACCCATTCGGCCATGCCCATTCTATGCTGTTGGGTGAATTTCCTAAAAACACACATGTTGAGACTGGAATCGGGTATCCGACCACCATGGTTGGCACTAAAAAGATTTACGAATCCTATGCATGGATGCACTATCACCAAGGGAAGGAGAATCGGAACGGCCTTAACTATGAATGGGTCATCCCTAATTATTTCGACCTTGATGATTGGCAACCATCATTTGAGACCGGGGAATACTTGGCGTTCCTTGGCAGGATCACTCCCCTTAAGGGCCTAGACACAATCAAAGCACTTGCAGACCATGTGCCATACCCAATTTTCCTAGCCGGTCAGGGGGACCCTACCCCGTGGCAACACCCTAACATTCGCTATGTTGGTCCCCTAAAAGGTAAAGAACGAAATGACTTCCTACGAAATGCCCGTGCTTGCCTTATGCCCACGACATTTACTGAGCCTTTTGGTGGGTCCGGTGTTGAGGGTATGTTGTGTGGGACCCCCCTTATCGGGGTAGATTACGGTGCGTTCACTGAAACCGTCATTGAGGGAACTACCGGGTTCCGTTGCCATACGTTACAAGATTGGGTTGACGCT
>Ga0181358_1000008_pt1 | contig 97361 bp, 109 predicted proteins | sample Fa13VDMM110SD_FD_130096 | JGI IMG/M metagenome (GOLD analysis project Ga0181358, IMG submission 130096) | Freshwater viral communities from Lake Michigan, USA - Fa13.VD.MM110.S.D | ecosystem: Environmental > Aquatic > Freshwater > Lake | place: USA: Michigan | collected 2013-09-24 | reverse complement strand
TTTTTTATACTCTTATATGAGTTAAAATTAAAGAAAAAAGAAGATTTGAATTCTATTGCCTGAACAGTTGGATAATCTTGTATTAGAGTTGCTATAGCATTTGGAGTATCTGGAACAAATCCTAAAACCTCCCCACCCTTACCCAATACTTTTGATGGTCCATAAGCGTTCATGTTTCCCACTACTGATGGTTTAGCTTCGTTTACTGATTCAAATTTAAGTTTATTAAGTTTTATATTACCGATACTTCGTTGGAATAAATATCCATTTTGAAATTCAGCATGGTCTCCACCTTTAAAGAAAAACTCGCCCTTACCATATGCTTTATCTAAACTATTTTGTATAAGATTTACTATTTTATTAGTTCCTATTTCTCTAATTTTAATACTTGCTGCTTTTTTATCTATAAAAGAAAAGAATATTCTTCCATTCATTTCACTTATATTAAAATCTATACCTAATATATTTACACGTTTAGTATCTTCGTTTATGGATTCATCAATATTATTAATATCATTATTTACTAATGTATAACCGAATTGTGTTGCAGTTTTTTTTCTTTTTTTATCAGAATTTTTACCAGAAAAGGCATGAGGAGTATCGTAACCATCAACATTACCTGTCACATTGGCTTCATCTAATTCATCTTCGACTTCCTTAATAAGTTCGTCTATAAAAGATTTAATATTTTTTTCTGACATTGGTTATTTCCTTTATTAATTCGTATGATATCATCAACGCTGAAACTTGTTCATCAGTAATTTTCTTTCCTATCTTTTGTGTTTTTAAAACATTGATAGTTTCTTTTAATTTAATTTTTGTGATTTTATCGTTAATTTCGGAATGTAATTTATGAAGTTCGGTCACCACTTTCTTTAATTGTGAATCATAGTATTCACCGAATTTAGAAGTGTTATTAACATTATTAATAAATTCTCTTAAAAGACCTTTTTGGTCGTCGTTTAAGTTAGTGTATTTATTGTTAAATGTTTCAATTAGAATTTTATATGTCAACAATCTCAAATCTTTTTCTTGATTCTTATATGTTTCCATTAATTTATCTTCAATCTTCTTAATAGATGTTTGGGTTGTAGATACGTGTTCTACTAATGTAATCTTAGCATCAAATACATCCTTAACATTAGTTACATCTTGTATCTTTGCTTCAAAAATCTTATGAACCGATGCTAATACTCTATAATTAGAAACAGGAGAAGCAACAAATTCTTCAATATTGAAATTTTCTTTAATAGCCTTTACTAAATTATATTTTTCTCTTAATAATTTAGTTTCATCTAATTTAGTACGAGTTTCGATAATAGCATCAATAAATTTTTCTGCTTTGCTTTCTGAATTATATTTTTCAGTTGTAAGTAAATTGAATAAACGCAATTCTTTTGCTAATTCAGTTTTACCACCAAAAAATTCTTGTACTATTTTTTTAGCCTTCTCAACCGGAGCATTATTTAAAATCTCCAACGTGATTTGACGAGTTAATAGTTCGAATAAAAACCCAGTATTTTTAAATTTCGAATGTTTAATTTTTTTCATTGTTTTTAAATCCTTATTTTGATAGACTCAAATTTCTATATATAAATATAAAAAATTAGAAGTTAGATTAATTTTCCGTATCATCGATAATATTAGTTTCATCTAACATATCTTTAGTTTCGTGTAAATATTTCTTTTTTGATGAAATCCCATTGATGTAATTCATTGCTTTTGTTTCAGATGTTCTACTTCTTTTTGAAGTTCTCTCATCATCACCTAATGGGTCTCTTCCATAAGGATGTTTGTCTTTACCATAAGTATTACCTTCGCGGGGTCTACCACCTTTATCTTTCAATTCTGTTTTAAGATTTTCTAAACTTTCTTCAACATCGTTTTGTTTTGGAGGGTTTGCAGGGTCGTTACCATCGTTTTCTATTGAGTTATAACGGAATACATCCTTTAAATCCTCAACTACTTTACCTCGTTGTTCAGTTTGTTCGGTTTCTGATAATTTAAATATATTTTCATATATCCAATCTTTAGATAACATTTTCAATGCAGCCATATCAGTTGCTAAACGAATTTTCTCACTCCATAAATTTACTTTCTCTTGTTCGTAGATTGTAGATGGGTTAACTAATCCAATTTCAAAATTAGTCATTTCAGAATCTTGAATACCATTACCATATAAGTGGATAACTGCTATTTTAGATAATTCTGAAGTAATTGTTCTTTGGATTCTTTCGATTGTTCTTGCAAAACGAACATCTTCTGCTGCTAGGGTTGCTTTACCATTTACATTTTCATCATATCCCAAATATGCTTTAGGAATTTTTAATGCAGCAAATAATTTAGCTTTCAGATAATCAATATCTTCAATTGAAGCGTATTCTAATCCTGCTAAGTTTTCAATAGCAGTTCCACTATCACCACCTCTTACCGGTAGATAAAAATCTTCCGTAAGATTTTGCATATTATACTTTAAATTATAATCACCACTTGTTTTATCTAAGAATGGAACTTTTTTCATCTTATTGATAATCTTTTGCATGTAGTTATCAACTTCCGTTGGTGGAATATTACCAATATCAATTTTAAACACTCTTTTTTCAGGTGCTCTCATAATACGATGAATTAACATCGCATCTTCCATTAGAGATAATTGTTTCCATAACCTTCTACCATTTTCAATCATTGATTTACCATAAGGTAACCAGTTGGTATCCGATAATAAACGGAAATGGGCCATTTCAAAGTTATCATACTCTACTTTACCAATTGGGTCTTCTTGTACTTTGAATTTAACAAGTGAGGTATTCTCAGGGTCATGTCCTTCTATTCTTTCAGTATTGTATTGTGAGTGTGGAGTAACGTTTACTATACCTTTACCTTCAGCAATCTCAAGTCCTAAAAAGAAATCACCATATTTACACATATTACGTGTCCACGGCCATAGATTGAATTCAACATTAAGAATATCATAAAAAAGATTTTCTAATAATTCTTGTACTCTTTGATTATCTGAACGAATTGTTAAGATATCACCAAATTCGTTTTTAAGTGTAGATTCATCAGCGTAAATATCTAATGCAGATGCTATAATTGGGTCTTGGTCCATTGCATCAAAATCTCTAAATACTTCTCTACGAACTTGAGCGTATGCCATTGATTGTGCACCACCTGCTTGTTCATAAAAAGATTTTTGTATTTTTGTGTACCTATCTTTTAATGAAGATAAGTTAGTTTGTTGTTTTTCATCCGCATCAAAAACTTTTCGTTTTCCACTAGCATCGACAGTAACAACTGCCTTTGTAGAGAAAAGTTTTTTTAATCGGGTGAAAAATGTAGTATCTGCCATATTTTATTTTTTATATTAAAATTATATTATTTAATAGTGCATCTTATTATACACTATAAATATGTTAAATTTTTTATTTAATCAACCAAGTCAAATCTTCATCTTGATTACCTACTCTCATTGACCACGGATTATCATCATTAGAACTACCCCCATAGAACCCAGATTCGTAGGTTTGTTGTTGAATTCCACCCAATGATTTAATAGTTAAATCAATTCCTTCTTGTCTTAATCTCAATGCGGTATCTCTAACCCATAAAGCAATCGATAACGCCATTACTAAGTCATCATTGTATCCCCTCATTGCTTCCGCACGATTATTGTTCCATATAAAGGTAAAAAGCTCCTCTATCAACCTATTAGAACGTATGGTGATAGATTTCTCTCTGAAGTAATCATCTAACTTTGAAATAATCAAAGGTCGTGTCTTAGATGTAGTTGAGAAACCTGCAACCATACCTCTTTCTTCTGCCCTAAACTTATTATGCATCTGATGTTCAACATCCACATACTTTAAATCCTTACTCATATAGAATAAGTTTTTATATCCCCTATCGATTACCTGTTGGATAACTGCCCATCCAATATTTGCGTTCTCTATTACTAAAAGTGCTTCATTATAATCAGTTGCTAAGGAAACTAAGAAATTTCCAAAATCTTTTGTATCTAATTTTCCTTTATATTCTGCTACTTGTACCGAATTAACAATATCAATTACTTGTGCGGCGGAGTAATCCGTAGAATCTCCACGTGCAACGTCCGCAACAACCATATATGATTTTTGATAATCAGGATATTCCCATTTCCAAAGATTTCCATCAAAGCCAGTTTTTTCCAATGGTTCTTGTACAAATGATTCCCTATAAAACATTAGAAGTTGTGGGTCTATGACACTATCACCGGAGGATACAAAATCACAATCACATTCTTGTGCTGCACCCTTTGCTCCTAAAAGTATTTGTTGTTCATCTCTCCATTCTTGATTTCTTTCGGGGTGAACCGTCCAATGTAAACGGACTGTATTGAATCCATTAGTTCCATCCTCTGCACTAACCCAAGTCCTATGAAAGAAATTACCCACACCATTAGGAGTAGAAAGAATAATTGCATTACCACCCGTTGATAGAGTAGATTGTGCAGATATCCAAATTTCTTCAATATTATCAATGAATGCTGCCTCATCAAATACTAATAGGGATAATGCTTCAGAACGACCAGCATCACCTGCTGCAGAAGTTGCTTTTGCCTGTGAACCATTTGAGTATCGTAACGAAAGTTTATTATCTTCAACTGTTGTTTGTTTTAACCAACTAGGTAAGTATTGATTCATTACCCTAATTTTAGTAATAAGGTTTTTAGCAACTTCTTGTTTAGTTGCAATTACCAATACGTTAAAATCTTGATTAAATAACATCTTCCACAATGCAAATCCCGCAGTTAAGGTAGATATACCAGTTTGACGAGATTTTAGAATGATGTTATATCGATGGTCTTTGAATTGTGTTAGTGTATTTTCTTGAAATGGATATAAATGAAATGGTATTTTACCGCGGACAGGATGCTGAATCATACAATACTTTTTCATAAAGTATATAGGGTCACCAGCACATCGTTGGTATTCTAATTTTATTATATCTTTTAAAGAAGTTCCTGCCATTATTGTTTTGTATTAAACGTAATGTTCACAATTATGTTCTTTTAAAATTTCAAATGCTTTATTACGGAACTCTTCTACTTTTTGTAACTCTGCTTTACCATTTGTAATAATTTCCATTATTTCTTTTTGGGTTTCCTCTACTGAATTAGGTAATTCCCATTTTTCCGTAGTTCCATCCTCATTAACGTATTCGTAGTAAGGTTTCACATCATCGTGTGCTTGTTGGAGTTCTTCTAATTTTATTTTACCATCGATTATCATACGAGTGTATATTTTATAATCCTCATATTGTTCCCATACTCCGGCAACTCGTACTTTATGTTCTCTTTCCGCTAAACAATTGATACAATATCCAGTTTTTTTAATAACCTTCTTATGATTACTATTAATCTTTATTGTAGTACAATCTGGATTAGAACATCTTTCTAATTCTGCTATATATTTTCTGATTTCATCAAACGCTTCAGAGTTTTTAGAAGTTTTCATTGTGAATCCCTCTTTTTTCTCATATCTATGATGTTCATCTTCCCAAACATCACCAACCTTTCGTTCTACGTTAGCGGTTTCCCATCCAACTGTGGTGCTTTTAGCATATTCACCACCTGTCATAACCATATCCACCAACTTCCTACGAGTTGGATGCATAAACTTTTTATTAAATTCCTTTGCCATTATTATATATTAGGTTTTTATTTTAATATATATATAAGTATATATAAAATAAATTATGCGTAAAAAATACCCAATAATTGATTCAGAGAGGCGAACGCTCCTGTTAATTTGAATGTCTGTCCGTTATATACAAATACAATTCCTTCGATTGGTACGATTCTTTTAGCACCACCAATTGCATTTAATCTTTTAAGTTCTAATTTTAGTTTATCTATCTTCTTAGGGTCTCCACTTGCCTGAACATCCTTTATCGTTTGTTGTAATCGTTTTTGCATTTCTCTAAGAGCAGAATCTGGATTAACTGTTAGTACCGATGCGGTAAATTCCAATACATCTGCACCAACTCCTAAGAAAATATCTTCAAATTTCATTAAGTTATCTTTTGAAATACCCTTATGGTCTTCCTTATCTATCTTAGTAGCCCATGCAAGGGTTTTTTCATCCTTAATTGAATTCTTATCAATGCGGAATCCCTTTTCGTTAAACGCCCATCTCTTAACTAACCCCATTTTAGTGGCGTTATCTAATGTAGTTGGTGATTTCTTATCTACAAAGTTCTCCCACCATGCTTGATGATAATTAGCAACACCTGCAGTATCTCCCAATCCAAATTCTTTTTGTAATTTAGATATCATAGTAAGATACTTACCTTTCTTAGATGATAGGTCTTGTGATTTTGGTAACTTTAATACCGGTGGTCCTTGTAGTGTATACTTTGATTGAACATCGGCGTTTACTTGTTTAAGCATTCCACCCAATATTCTACCTGCTTCTGCCGATTCTCCTATTGCATCACCATTCTCATCGTACTCCATTGTTCCGTGAAATACTAATAGTGGTTGACCGTAAGGAATGACGTTGACTGAGGTAGGATATATCACCTCTATGTTCATAAAACACGAACCATTCTTAAATACTTTATCTTTTTGTGCTTGGGATAATGATTTTATGGCATTAGATAGGTCTTTCATCGCGAAATTATAGGCATCAGTTAATTCACCTCTACCCGCAAACTTATCTGCTACTCCGTTGATATCTAACGCCCCAGCACCTTTGTTTTTCAAATGTGATTTGTTTCTTGCTGCTACTAATCTACCATCTATCCAACTAATTGCTAATGCTTGACCATCAGTTTTCTCTCTAGCAAATTCTAAGTTACCATCCAATGCACGATTTACGATATCTTTAAGTTGGCCGAAGGTTAAATTGATTTCAGTATCAAACGGATGATTCATATGTCCATATGCACCACCTTCCATTATTAATTCTTTTGATTCATTTACCGATTCCCATAATATTTTGGAAAATCTTGAATACATATACTTCTCAACAAGTTTATTTTCTAACTTTTTAAATTGAGCAGTTTGGTCTCTTTTACCCATATAGGCATCCTGCTCAGTTTCTAATTTTATTTGATGAGTTATTTCATGTAGAATAGCGTATTCTGGGTCTTGCATGCTATTTACATTAAATGAAATGTAAAGAGGTTTCATTGTCTTAACATTGTAAGTTAATGCTGCACCGCCTTTTCCAACATTACCAAACTTCACCGGTAAAGGTGTTATTTTTAAATCTTTACATACTGCCTCATAATAAGCTTTTATTGCTTTAGGGTCTCTATCCCCTTCGTTTATAGATTCGGTTGTAAACACTGGAGTAGATGATTTAAAATCCGCTTTTCTCATTACCGTCTTAGCAATCAATCTATCAGCAACTTTAATAAATGCTATATTGATATTCGATACTCTATCTTTAACTACAAACTCTCTATATTGTTTTAGAAACTCTAAAAATTTCTTTTTGTTTCTAGCCAATCTTTTGAATAATCCCGTTAATTCTGCAGGTGATATTTCCTTACCATTTCGCGGGTCGTTCAACCTTTGAAAAAAATGGTCAGTTTCTTTTCCTAAATCAACATCAGTTGGATTCATTTGTGAATCGGCATATTTTTCAACCGCATCCATATCAGTTTTTGCCATTTCAGATTTAACGCCATTTTCAACTTTTTTTAGTTTAGTATAATAGTTCAAATCTTCCCAAATATGGTCTTTTGCTATTTTAGTTGCAAAACGAATATCTGAAGTATGTTCCATTTCTACTTTAATACCATTTTTAATTTTTTCTTTTATTACATCAATGGTAGTATTATATTTTGTAGCAAAATCAGTTAATTTTTTATTAGTTGATAATCCACCAGGAATAAAATCAGTTTGAACTGCTATTTCCTCTAAATTATTTTTGTCTGAATCTTTTTTTTGATTATAGGTATCAATTGCACTATTCATTACATCCTCTGGTATTTCCATATTTTCAATACCATCAATTATTTTATCCGTAAATGCATTTAACATTCTTTCGTCTTCATTAGTATCAGCAAATAATGCAGCTTTTCCTGCACCTAATGCAATTGTTTCTGCTACAACGTGTGGAACAAATTCAATTGCAAGATGTTGTGCAAATGGTAAAATACCATGAGATAATCCACCAGTTGCTACTCCCAATATTCCTGCTATAACTACTTTTTTACCAACATCAAGTAGGGCTTTCCTTTCTTCTTTAGTTACTTCCTTTCCACTAACAAAATTACTAACACCTTTTGCTGCCGATTTGAATAAATGTGCCTCGTGTTTAAATCCATGCACAATAGCATTACGTGCACCCTTAGCTTTATCTCTTAAAGTTTCACCTATGCTTCTACGAGTTTCTGATTTTGGTTTATCTTGACCTTTTGTAAAAAATTCTTTTTCTTTTTCTGCCCAACCACTAATTTTTCTTTGTATATTTTTTGATATTGAACGTTTTGGTTCATCAGATTGTGGAGTCTCTTCCTCATCATAGTTAAACTCTCCATCATAATCTATTACTTTCACAGGCAATTTTTTACCATATGCAGTAAATGACATTAAACGAGTATTTCCTGCTAATAAATGTAATTTACCATTCTTATCTCTCAATACCAATGGTGGAGGAACATCATTACCACTTTCAATCCCCTTTTCTAATCTATCCCAATCCTTACCATACTCATCTGCAAGTTCTTTACCTCTTGCTTTCATAGAATCTTGTCCACCCTCTTCACTTGCCGATAGAATATCACCCACATCAGTATTACTCATATTTTGTAATTCTTCAGATGATATGTAAACAGGTTCGGCATCTTTCATTTTTTGAATCATTTCTGATTCATCTTTAAATGCATTTGGTGCAACTTTTTTAGTTACCTCATTTTCAAAATATTCACCAGTCTCACCTTTGTATTCTTCATCACTATAATCTCTAATAGTGGTTACTTTTGCCCTATCATCATCTAAAATTTCCCAACCATCTTTTCCACTTGTCCAATCTTCAGCCGGTTCTTTCGTAGGTTCTTGTTTTGGTTCTTCCTTTGGTTGTTTAACACTTTTATCATGTTTAAACATATCCGCACCTTGTACTGCTTGACCAGTTGGTTTAGCTTCACCGCCTTTATCATCTCCCTCAATAGGACTATATTTTCCACTATCATCTTTTTTGAATAGGGGTGCACCTTCTACATCTTTTTTACTTTTTTCTTTGTATTTACCATACCCCACGTGCACGTATTTATCATCTTCACCATCACTTTCAAATAGTGAATCTAATAAATCAGAATAATCAGATATTAATTCTGAAATAGAATCTTTTTGTTTTGCTTTCTTTTTCAATCTCTTTTCTACCTTTTCAATTTTTTCAACTTCGTGAGTAACATCAACATCATCAAATCCAAGTGGATATGTAGTCGGTTTATTCAAATTTCTAGCGTTGTTTTTTGTTTTAATTTTAAAGGTTATTTGGTTTTCATCATCTGATGCATATATTGCATCTGCTTTTGGAAAATCGGTTTGGGTATAACCTCCCCTAACAAACCAATCATCACTACTATTAACTCCATCATCACCGCCTAATACTCTTGTCTTACCTTTTGGTAGATATCCACCATCGGGTTGTGAATCATCACCGCCTGCAGTAGATGCTGCCTCTTTAAAAATATTTTGTTTTGGTAGAATTCTAAATGTAGCCACTTTTTTACCATTAATAGTTGGCATACCATGCTCATCTTTACCAATTGTCTTAACTACTGTTTTTTTATTTTTAAATTTACCCATTAATATGGTATCACCAATATTAACATCTAATTTAATCTCTTCGTTTACCTCATCTTCATCATCTAACTTTTTACGCATCTTTTTCACATCTTCAGGTTTCGGTGCACCATTAATTGTTCCGTTTGGAAACGATAATCCGATACCCGTTCCACCTGGCATTCCTTCACTCATAGTTTTAAGTTTAAGAGTAATCAGTTTGAATATTTTTTCATCAAACTTTGGATATGCTTTTAAGAATCCCGCCTTTTGTTGTTCTTCATCGCCCTTACTTAACCAATTTCGTACATTGGTACCTGATATTGGGTTTGATTGTGAGGGTGAAACATATACATAACCCTTTTCCTTATATCCTTGTGCTATCTTACCTTTATATTTCTCAAAATACTTTCCACCCAATCGCATCTCATCTTTTTCACCAACAACACTTATATAACCAGTTGTAGTTTCATCAAAGTTTTTTAAGATTTCAGTAGGTGCATATGGATTCTTAATCTCAACTATTTTGTTTGATGTTATACCAAACATTTTAGTCATGATTATTTTCTTTTCCTTAAAATTAAATGGAGATTGTCTATTATCGGTTTTATTAGATGTTCCAATAAACACTTTATCCTTACCAAATTTCTTACAAAGATTTTGATAAGTTGCGTAGTGGCCTTTATGGAAAGGTTGGAATCTACCTGAATACACTACAACAAAGTTGTGTAATTCGGTATCTTCTAATAAAATTTGATTGACAAGATATTGACTTAGTTCATTCATTTGTGTAGTACTCTATTAGTGTATAAATATGAATGAGTTAAGAATTAGTGATTTTTATAAACGAATGGGTCTCTTTTACGGAGTTCTTCTAACTTTTTTTTATATAATTCTGCTTGTTTCTTTTTATTTCTTTTTTTATTAAAGAAATCTAATATTTTTTTTAGTAATTTCATATGTTTTTAATGTTATTTTGGAGTTTCTTGCCAATATGTTCTAAATACATCCCTATTCCAATTTTTAATTTCTGAAACAGAATGTTGTATACCCTCTTTATTAAAATATGAATCAAATACAATTAATTGATTCCGTTGAGGTCTATGTGTATAAATAATATTATTTTCGATAACCTTCGAACTTTCATATCCACTTATATCGCCATAAAATATAATTTCACCACCCTCAAATTCATCCTTCATTTCATTTAAATATAGTGTAGTTGTGCAAATACGTGGATTATGAGGGGTACTATCCGAATGAACATTCATTAAATGACCGGGATAATATGTAAGTATACTTGTGGTTTGGTTATAATATTCAGTAATATAATCACCATATATACTTCTTAAATAATCTTTTATTGGGTTCTGAATACTATATAGTAAGGAATAATCAGTTATTGGAATTTCAATATCTTTTTTATTAATTCTTTTAGTACCAGTATTTTTAAAATTATCCCATATATATTTTTCTTCATCTGTTAAATCTATTACTGATTTATTAAATGATATATTATTTGTAGGGTCTAAATCATCAATCAATCCAATTCGTGCAACATAGTTATTTTCTTTAATATTTTTTTGATTATGAATTAGTAATAAATCTATAATTGATTCTTCTAATACGTTTTCAAATATAAAAACTTTATTATCTATATTTTTAATAAGATTCATTTATAGTAAATCTACGGATTCTCCGTTAATTATTTTATTTAAATTCTTTATATAAGTATCTGGAACGAACTTATCATTAAATTTCATTAAATGATTTCTATTTTGTTCTAATATATATGCCATTTTTGTAATCATACTATCCCAATCTTCGTTTGATAATAAAATTAATTTTTTTATAACAGCATATACGGCTATAATTCTATCACTATTATTTTCAATTTCATCATAACTTTCATCCCAAAAATCAGAGAAAGTTTTAAAACCTAATTTCTTTAATTTTTTTAAAATGTGAGGTCTACCTAACATAACAAATGGATGTAAATGTGCTATTGGTTTTAAAGTTTTTTCAGATATATAGTTTCCTGCTTCATAAAAAAGAGTTTCTGGTACAATACTGAAATAGGTATCTTCATATGGTTGTTTAGTTTCAAATGCAAACCCCCATACTGATTCAATATCATCGTAATCAACTACTTGTTTTTTTATTTTAGTTAATCCATGAAATCCTGTACTCATTTTTACACGAGTTTGGTAATCTGTTAAATATGGTTTATTGTCATATCCACCACCACTAACTAAATCCAATCCGGCATCGGGTGTGTATAATAATTTCATATCAAATGATGATAATGTACTATCTAATAATTTATCGTTTTGTAATAATGAAAGAATAATTAATCGGTGCGGTCTAAGTCTCCTATTTAGCATCAAACACTTCTTTTTTCTATTCTTTATTTTAAAATAATCCGATATTTTACTAATTGAATTTTTATTAGTATTACCATTAAATGATAATTCAACATTTCCTTCCATTAATTTAACTGTTTCTTTTCCTTTAGCAAAAAATGGCCAGGGGTAACAAGTTGTTTTTAATTTTAATTTTGGATTTTTATCTTTTACATAATATTCCATATATAGTTCCGTTGTATTAACCGCAGATGTAATAAAAATTACCTTAGATGGACATATATTATGAGTTTCACATGCTTTGTGTATATTATAAAAAATATCCGGTTTTATATCACCCTCACTACTATAATCAAAAATTAAATAAAAATTCTTTGCTTTTAAATATTGTTTAGCCCTTTCGGATATAAAATCAAAAACATGCTGATTCTGATGATATGTGAAATCTTGACCTGTTGCAACTAATACATTTCCAAATGGAGTTATTGTATAAAAATAATTATCATTTGAATTACCAACTATATTAGATTCTTCATTGTATTTTAAATCAAAAATATGAATATCAGTAATGTTAAATGGACCGATATTGAGATTACAATCGTATACTGCTATTTGTAAATATTTTTTATTAAATTCATCAATAAAAATATTATCAATATAAAAATTACTATCCCACATATCAGATGTGTATTTATAATTTACTCCATTTGGTATAAAACCAGATGGACCAATAAAATCAAATACTCTATTAATTTGCATAGTATAACTCTGGATATTCTGCTAATACATGAATACCAATATTTTCGGTTGCGTATTTATATGATAATTCAACGTCTTGCCAAGTCTTTAAATCATGAAATTCTATATTAGGACACATTGATTTAAATTCATCTATATAATTTCCTTTATGTTGATGACCAGGGTCTAATGGTTTATCCGAACCCTTACCTACTCTAATTAAAATATGAGGATTCCATTGACCATTTGACATTTTTTTAATTTTATCTAAATGGTTTACTAATTGATTACCTGCACATATTACAAAATCCCAACGTGGGTAAAATGAAACTACTTTATGTCCAGCCATTGCCAATCCTAAACTTATTCCCATTTGAGTTTCTTCCATTACCGGAACTTCAATCATTCTTTCTTTTGGTAATCCTTCAATTGTTTTTGACATTGGATTTCCATAATAAACAATTTGCTGTCCAATTAGAATTGTACTATCATCTTCCATTAGTGTTTTCATTGCATTTGTTAATGCATCAACATATGGTGTAAATTGAGGTGTACTCATTATGGTTGTGAATTTGGATTGAATTGATTTTTATTTTCTTTATACCATTTAAGAGCATCAGTTAATCCACTTTGTAAATCATACTTTGGTTTCCAACCTAATGCTTTTAATTTAGTATTATCAAGTAATCTAACGGGTATCATTGGTGCTTTATTATTTACATACTCAATTGGATTGGTGTTACCTTCAATATCCTTAATTGTATCTAAAACTTCGTTTACAGTATACCCTTCACCATATGATACATTATAGATATCATGAGTGTGAACGTTTTCTGCCACACATATAAATCCACTAACCATATCATCTACGTGGATAACATCTCTAACTTCAGTTCCATCACCCCATACTGGTATCGGGTTTAGGTTATCTGCAACCTTTCTAATATTTGCTGGGGTAACGTGACATTTTTCATAATCAAATTTATCGTTTGGTCCAAAAGCATTTGAAGGTCTGATAATAATACATTGCATTGGGTTGTGAATTTGATTCGAAAAGAAATCACAAAGTGTTTCACAATAACGTTTCATCCAACCAACTGCTTTATATACCGGTACAATTGATGGAGTTTGGATTTCCATATCTTCAGTACAAGGAATATCTCCCATATCTGGATATGTTGTGTTTGATGATATAAAGATAAATTTCTTTACTGAATTAATCCACGATTGTTCCATTAGATTAACATTCATTTCAATGTTTGGAGTAACGTGTAATAGTGGATTGAATTTAGTATCTAATGCATTAGATGTATTTGCTGCACAATGGAATATAACATCAACCCCGTTTGTAAGGTTTTTACATACACTACTTTTGCGTAAATCTCCTTTTACAAATTCTATATTATTAGAACCTTCAAAATCATTTCTTAATTCTCTAGAATTTGCAGTTGCTCTCAAATTTGTATAACCTGCTTCGTATAAACTTTTTAATAATCTAGAACCAATAAATCCACTTGCTCCAGTTACTAAAATTTTGTCTGTTTTTTTCATATTTCTATTTTTTGTATTCGTTTAAATAATAATCAATTGTATGTCTTAATCCTGTCTTTAAGGATATTTTTTGTTTAATTCCAAATGATTCTGCTCTTTCAGTGCTCATCAATCTTTTCTCATCACCATTTGGTTTTGTTGGGTCCCAGTTTATTTCAACTTTTTCACCATACATCTCTTCGTATATTTCTACAAGAGTTTCTGCAAGTTCTTTAATTGTTACGCCCGTTCCACTACCTAAATTTATTGGTTGTGTTAGTTTTTGTTCGTATGCCTGAATAATCCCATCAGCAACATCTCCTGCATAGATAAAATCTCTAATTGGAGAACCATCTCCCCAACACACTAATGGATGTTCTTTTTCACCGAATAATCTTTTGATTAGGGATGCAATGACAGTAGATTCTGGACTAAAATTATCGTGTCTACCATAAATATTTGCTGGTCTTACAATTGATACTTTATTCCAATCGTATGATACTGAATATACTTCTGCTTGAAGTTCTCCAAGTCTCTTAGCCCATCCTGCATATTTATCTTTTTCTGATGGGAACGTTTTCCAAACATCATCTTCATAAAATACTTCCGCCGGTTGATATACTCCAACTGTCGATGTGTAAACATACCATTCTACATTTTCTAAACGTGCAGCTTCCATCATATTGGTATTAAACTGCAACATTGGTACAAAATAATCCGCGGGTTGTTCGGCTGCTCTTTTTGGAGAACCCTTTACTCCTGCAATATGGAAAATTATATCCTGTCCTTCAACTACTCTTTTACAATTTTTGAATTCACGTAAATCAGCTTTAATAAACTGATAGTTATCCACATTGTATTTTTCTAATTGATTTTCTGGAGTGTTAATATCCACTGCGGTTACAAATGCTCCTCTTTGGATACATTTATCAACCATGTAATTACCAACTAAGCCGTTGGCACCTGTTATCAAAACCTTTTTACCATTCATTTTCTATGTTTTTTAATATATTATCTAAACTATTGATTTCTAATTTATTCCAAATTTCTTTATTATATATACATATATGTTTTAAATTTTTGTACAATTCATTTAACTCTTCAATACTCTTTTCATTCAATTTTCTAACTAATTTTAATAAAGCAAAAAAACGTTCTTCTGGATTTTCAATATCATCATAACTTTCATCCCAAAAATCAGAGAAAGTTTTAAAACCATACGTTTTTAAATGTTTTAAATAACCATATCCTGCAAAAACTATAAATGGTTGATAATTTAATATTGGTTTTAGTATTTTTTCAGAAACAAATAATTCATTTTGTTCAAATGATGATTCAGTTACTAAATTTATACATGAATTTAAAAATAATTCTTTTTTAAACGTATCATTTACTCTAAAATTTCCTTTATCTAATATATTTTGGGTATCTAATTCAATTGGAAGATTACTATTAAGGAAATCAACATTTACTTGTTGTTTTTGGTTATTATTTGGTTTTGTGCCGTAAATTCTAGCGTAACCATTGGTTTTTAATAAAAATGTAAAATACGAGTCTGAGTAATTTCCGCTAAGATACTCATTTAATAAAGAAACTCTATGTTCTTTGTCTACTGACCTATTAAAACAAATAAATTTTTTATTTCTATACCCATCTAATTCATTTAGTTGAATTTCTTCACTTATATATCCCAAATCGTTGTTTTCATTTCTAAAATATTGATGTCTATTCCACATAGATTCTTCTAAGAAAAAATCAAATGATAATATACCTTCTAATCGTCTATTACTATCAACTAAATAATATTTCATACGAGGCAATTTTGTTTTTATATATCTAAATCCGGTAATAAAACTATGTATATTACAAGGGTCTGGTATAGATGTAAATAATAACTTTATATCATTTGTTTTTATAAAATCATACACACTATTTGGTATATTTAATAGACTTTGAAATTTCTCAATACCTTCTATTAATAATATATTTCTATAACCTGGTTTTATTTCGGAGTTTATAGTATGTGAATAATTTTTATTATAAATATACCAGAAAATAGGCCCTTCCATCGCATAGGTTCTATCTCCATTATATTCGCGTGTATCCTTTAAGAATACAAAGTTTAAAAGACTACCCATTTTCCTGTTCCGTAATGCGGATATTTTGATTTATATTTATAATAGATAACATCTTCTGGTATTTCTCGCTGAATTTCTCCCCACGTATGTGAAGTCGGTGTATTTGTAGATACTTCATTGTCTTCAACTATAAAATAAAGTGGTAAATTATGATTTCTAGCGTATTTATGTACTTCATAAAAAATTCCAGTCTCAAAAGTCATATCACCAATAAAACACCATACTTTTTTATCTTCACCTTTTAGTTTAATTGCTTTAGCAACACCCAATGCAATAGGTAGTATACCCGTTACGATTGCAGATGAGTAGAAATTACATTTTTTATTGACAATAGTTATACTTCTACCATCTAAAATTTCATCTTTTAACCAGGATTTATCAATTCCATGTAAAAGGGCGTGATAATGAGACCTCCAAGTGGAAAATACCCAATCATCTATACCTACTTTTTTAAATATTTCTATTAACTCATCCTCATTTCCATTTGATAAGTGTATTGGGCCGGTAATTTCTCCTGATTCCCAATGCTGAATCACTTCGTCTTCAAATCCAATGAGTTCTTCTTTTGTAAGATTACCATCGGGCCAGCGGTCTTCGTGATAATCTAAATTTTTAATTTCCATTTTTATCTCTATTTGAAAGTATTGGTTGTGCTACAGGCCATTCAACATTAAATCGTTTATCGTTATATACTATTGTTTTTTGTTTGTTTTCATCGTTGTATTCACCTTCATACGCCATTTTATAAAAAAAGATAGAATCATCCTCCATCACATAATGACCATTTGCAAACATTGGTGGAATTAAGACCTGTGTACCTGTTTCTGGAGAAATTATAAAAGATTCCCACTTACCATAAGTTGGTGAGTTTGGTCGGACATCCATTACAACCAAATATATACGACCATGCAGACAACTTACTAATTTCCAAGTCTTTTCATCATAGTGCATTCCTCTCAATACACCTACCTTTGATTTTGAGAACCTATCATGCTTAAATTCTAACCCATTGTTGCGTTCAGCGGCGGGCAACAAACGGTCATAATACTCTGAGTGATAAGTTGTAGAGATTGAACCCCTATATTCGTAATACGTGGATGGTTGTACGATTTTTACCTCTGGTAATATCAATCCATTATAATAGTGAAAATCATTCCACCCTCTTTCTTTGTAAAATATACTACGTCCTTGTGCCATAACTTAAAGGGAATCCATTTCTATACTTTGAAGATAAGTCCTGGATTAAAATTTTATATGTTTTTATTAATTCTACTATTCCATCATCTAAACTATATTGTGGAGTCCATCCAAGCGATTCTAATTTAGCATTAGAAACAATATAATCTCGTTTATCTGGGTCTTCATAATAATCTGAATATGTGATTGCAAAATCAGGCACATATTCTTTTATTTTTTCTACTAATTGTTGTTTTGATAAATTAGCATTTGAAAGACCCACATTAAATACATCTCCTTTTAATTTTTCATAATTTTCTATCATATACACAAATGTATTTGCAACATCTCTGATGTGTATGTAGTTTCTTACAAAATTTTTCTCAAAAATGGTGATGTACTTATCAGTTAATGCTTTGTAAACAAATTCGTTAACAAGTAAGTCCATTCTCATACGAGGTGATGACCCAAAGACGGTGGCAAGTCTAATCGAAATACCACCATAGTTTAATACTTCTTTTTCAGCATTAACTTTGGTTACACCATAATGAGAAATGGGGTTTAGTGGACTCTCTTCAGTACACTCACCATTCTCTCCCATCCCATACCCACTATTTGTGTTGGGGTATATAATCTTTTTATTAGTATTCTTTATTCTATCACATATAAATTTTACATGAGTATAATTTACTGCAGTAGCAAGGTCTTTATCTCTATCACACGCGGGAAATCCTACAATTGCTGCTAGAGGAATAATAACATCTGCCTCATCTACATATTTTGAAAGTTTATCTTGGTCTCTAACATCACCATAAACAAATTCAAAATTCTTTCTCCAACTATAATGTATTAATGATGTTTGATTGTACATCAAATTATCATAAACTGTAAGTTTGGTAATACCACCATTATTAAATAATCTCTCAATCAATACCGAACCTAAATATCCCGCACCGCCTGTAATTAAAACATTCATATTAAATCTATTAAATTGTTTCTAAACATATTTTCATTTCTATTATTATTATAAAAAGAATGTAATAATTTTTTGTTAAAAATTAATATATCTTCCATATTTTTAATCATTTCAATTAATTCTTCTTGTGATTTGTTACAAAGTTTTTTAACTTCGTTTATAATCATATTACATCTTAGTTTAAAATTAGTTTCGGTATCATAACTTTCATCCCAAAATTCAGAAAAAGTTTTAAATCCCATATCTTGTAAATATTTTAAACTATATGGTGAACCTACAATAAAAAACGGATGTAAATTCATAATTGGTTTTGTAGTTTTTTCGGTTATAAACAAATAATTTTTTTCTGCGTTAGTTTCACCTACAATTGAAAAAAATGTTTCTTCGTATTCTTTCTTTCTACTCAAATAATTATGAAACCAAGCAATTGTATCACCATCTTCTTCATCTATTGTCAATGGGTAGTATTCTTTATATGATTTTTTTAAATCATTAAAATCCGATTTGGTTAAATCTAACTCTGAAACCAATTCGTCAGATTTTTTAATATGTTCTTCAAATTCTTCATTTTTAATTAAAGAAACATAGCCATTATCTAATAAATTATTTTCAAATAATAATTTTACAAACCAGGGGCGATGTAATCTTGACGTATTTCTATTATACATCAAAAACTTCTTAGGTTTTTCTTTTAATTTTAATTCTGATTGTAATGAATAGATATATTCTTTTGATACAATTTCTTTATTTTTAGTTGCCCTTAATTCTGAAATAAATTTACCTGATTCGTTTATATAACTATCGTTACAAAATGTATTGATTCTTTGAATACCAGATGGGTTTAATATATTATTATCAACCTTTTCAATTAATCCATTAACTGTGCTTATTATAATTTTATTTGTATCTGATATATTGTTTCTATCTAAAAACTCGTTTAGTTTTTTAAAAAACTCAATATTATGCTCATATGAACCTTCCCATATATCAACAAACATTATTTTAAAATTTGAATACTGTTTAACTAAATTTAATAATTTTGAAGATATCATATTTTCAATTTTATTAGTTTCGTTACTATAATATTCAAATAAAACCTGAGTTGAAAATGATTCGAAACATAAAAGATAAATGTCATCATTATTTATTGTTTCTTCATTCAAATCATTAACTAATATATGATTTAAATTTCTACCTCTTTCATATAATTTAATTGGATAACTACTATTCCTTTTATGATAAACCGCAGGGTCATTAGATGAATTAACAATAATTATATAATCTTCATCTCTAATAGTTTCTATACTATCAAATGCATTAATTGGAAACGAATATTTATTATATCCCAATGGTAAAAATCCATTTGGAGTTTTAAACTCATATACAAAATTTATATTTTTATTTTTTATATACTGTCCATCCATGTTCTATCATATTTAATTAAATTATTACCATTTAATGTAATATCTAAAACTTTATATGGGGTAGTTCTTTCAAAATCGTATACACAAATTGGTTCATTTTCTTTAGACCAATTATTCTTAAATATATCAGTAATTTCGTCTATTAATAAAAACTTTTCAAAAATACCAACATAGTTTATTTCACCATTAAAATATTGTCTATGGTCTTCAGGACAACTATCCAACGGGTTTGAACACCCAACCCATAACCAAGAATTTGTATAATCAATTAATTCATTTTGAAATGAAGATTCTTTTTCTATAACATCCGAAGATATTGGCTTAACGCTTAATATAATTTTTTTATTTTTACTATCAAATGCAAATGCTATGTTTAAATACTCTTCACTTATATCATTATCGAATTGATTAAGTGTTATGAAAATTTCTTCTGGTTTTGGTACAAAAAAAGATTTTTCACTTTTTTCAATTTTCTTTTCTAGATATGTCCAAATTTGTGCTTTCAACACTCTATAATTATCACCTGTTTTACACGCTGATATCCCTAAGTGTTTACCATTTTTTATAAGTATTCCAGCTTCATGAGTAATATCATTCGCATCCATAGCATCCCAATTAATTTTAACTGTTGCTAAAAATGTAAAATCTTTATTAGTCAATTCTTTTGAAGAAACCCTACTTAACCCATATCTACTTGTTGGTGGTACAAACCACGCTTCGGCTCCGTTAAAAATCATAATTTAATTGTTTTTGTAAATTCATAAAATTCAGCAAACTCAGGAAAAGTTTTTTTGAAATCAGTTCCTCTTCGTTTATCATGTTCTTCAAAATATTTACCAAAATTATATCTTTGTTCAAATAATTTTTTCTCATCTAATGGAGATATCATCCAATCGTATGTTCTTTTTATTTTTTGAATTTCAATATCAGAGTATCCTATATATTTGTTTTCAAATAATGGTACTGCTAAGAAATCTGCAAGTTGAGCTTGTTCATATACTAAATGAGAAAAATCATATGGTAGTACTTGAACTGTCTGATGTGTTGGGTATCTCAAATATGAGGTATCTAAAAACACAGCTGATTGCCAATATCTATCTGCCGAACCATAGTTCTTTTTTAAATCATATATACCTTCAATTAATTTACCATAACTTGGAACTGATAACGCATTATAAGTGGCCATAAATGTTAAATTTACTCGTGGACAACGGGTTAATATTTTATTAACATTATCCCAAAAACGATTAAATTCTAATCCGTTTCTAATATATTCTGCTTGGTCACCCCAACTATCACATGATGTAAAAATAATAAATTCTCTTACTCTATTTTCATCACATATTTTATTTACCTTATCAATAAATTTATCTATTAATTTATCAGGTACACCTAAGTTTGAATTAATAGCAAGTTGTAAATTTCTATTTGGGTCTAAATGGTCTATTATGTAATCTAATACATCCCATGTATCTTTTGACATTAATGGTTCTCCACCGGTGATTCTAAATGTATGTAGGTCTTTATATAAATCCGGCCACCATTTCCAAAACGCATCAACATAAGGATTTAATTCACTATGTTTTATCGGCATTTTATTTTCACTAATATTATAATCTAGTGAATTAAATTTATCAGTTGTTGGGTATGCACCATGTTCTTCAATTTCTTCCATCCATTTTGATGAAAATGCCGGTGCACAATATGAGCATTTGAAATTACATGCATTTGAGAATGCAACTTCTACATATTTTGGGTTATAGTCATCTCTCCAATCTGAATTTTTAATCTCTTCCATAAATGGATATGACCAACTCTCTGCAGATTTAAATGTTCTATCTGAAAACCTGTCTGAATTATCCTCAACCGCCCAACAATAATCACATTCTTCGGGTCGTTTACCTTCTAACATTTCCTTTCTCCTTCTTTTCTTATATTGAGTATTGTGTAACGCCGAAGGGTTACGTGCAATCTCTTTGGTAGGAATTGGATGAGTACGAGGGTGGTGGCATGAGTGAGTATGTCCTAATTGTAAGTGCATGGTGGTTTGTGTCCATTTTGCTAAACACATACCATTACCTTTTTCATTTAATGAATCACGTACACCAACATAAAATGGATTTTCACCCGTTAATGTTTTTTTGAGTTCGGTGTTTTTATTGTTTTGTATTTCTTCTGCCATAACTTCTTTTTGTATATCTATATATATTACAATTTTACATTTATCAACTTTGCTTTTGGCGTTATTTCATCAATTGTTATTAACTCATATTTTAATTGAGCGATACCATCTGATTTATAATCCCAAGTACCTTGTTGCATTTGTAAAACGTATCTTCTTTCATTTCTAGCTGTTGTTTCTCCCTTTGCCCATTTATCTACGCCACCAACTTTAATTAATCCTTCATCTTGATGTGGTAAGCACCTTAATTTACCCGGTCTTCTATGTGGAATGATTGTATATGGAATTTTAATCTTTTCTGATTTTAATTCACAACGTTTAATTTCACCATTTATTCCATTATTAGATAAATCAGTTGCAACACGTGAATCGACATCAATATTAAAATCATAATGTAAAACCAAACCAGAAGAAGGTAACTGATTTTGTAAATTTTCAATTTCTTCTTTTTCTAATTTACGATTCCACATCATAACCTTTGCTATATCACCTTTAAACCATTTGTTGGGTTCATTTTTACCAACTGATGCGGTTGTTCCAATATAATAATCATCTAAACCATAACTCTTTAAGCGATTCTCATAGTGAAGTGGAGAATTTGTACCAGTTCCATGTCTTGCATCTGATTCTTTTCCATTCAGATAAAAATGAATATTTTGATTTGCCGAATCAACTGATAGGGTTACCCAACTCCATTGATTTTCGTAACGTTTAATCCATTGATATAAATGATTTTGTTCAGAATCCCACAATTGAGTAGTAAATGCTCTACTATTATTATATGATATACCATAATCAAATCCGGGTCTTCTAATAATTGGATATTCACAAAATCTTCTATCGTTATCGCCAATTAACCATATCGGAACTTTTTCTTCTTGTTGATTTGCCCTAACTAAAACTGAAATTGTGTGTGAACGAGATGTTAAATTACGAAGTGTATTATGTTTTTCAATTTTAATATGTGAAGCTTTACCATCAAAATGTAAATAATTTTGTGGTTCACTTGTGTAATTCATATATGAATCATTCCCATACCCTTCTAATACACATCTCCAAAAAAGGTCGTCATCTTCCATACCCCAATCCCAATAGTCATTTGAATAACCATTGGTTTTTTCAACTTGTTCTTTGGAAAATAATACTGCTCCACCAAAATATTCTTCGTATTTTAGTTTATAATCCATTTGAGATATATTTGTTGCAATGTGTATCGGATGTTTGTCTGGAAATGAATAATCACATCCCTCTTCAGGTATCATATCAATATCGTGCCAAACAATATAATCACACCCATCTTCAAATGCGTGTTTAGCTGCAACATTTTTCATTGCACCTCTATTAAATAATTTATCATCTACTTGATGTCCAAAATAGATACAATATTCGATACCTTGCTCATCAAGATACTTTCCAATTGCCGGAATAAACTCTTTTAAGTGGGCTTCTCTATTTCGATATGGTACGCAAACTCCTAATTTCATTATATACCAACAGTTATAATTTGTATATTTTTATCTAACTTTCTTTTGTTATGTTCCGCAAAATTTAAATCAGATAATCCATCTTCTTTTGTTAATTCTGGATTTTCCATTACTTCATTGATTAATCTAAGTTGATTCCAACGAGTATTATCAGTTTTCCAACGATTACCATTGAATCCATTATTTTCATGTTTCAAAGATTTAAAAATAGAATTACGTCTGAATGGTATATTGAAATCAACACTTTCTATTTCATCGTTTTTGCTAATTTCACAATTAATTATTTTTCCTAAATTAAAATTATTAGATAAATCAATTAAAGTATAATCTCTAATAAATTCACTATCATAATAAGTTTTTAAATAATCACAAGATATGTATTTACCAAAATTTTTATTTAATAAGTGTTCTTTATTATTTGTAATTTCAACAATTTCTTCTTCGGATAGTTTTGTATCGTAATATGCAAAATATTCAAATGAACCATTAAACCAATTTGGTATTATATCACGAGTTGGGTTACCGACTCCTATATAAAAATGTTCTTGTGTTTTATAATCCTTATTAAATTTTTCAATTTTTTCACTTTCACCTACAAATATTCCGTCTTGATACATCTTTATCGTTTTACAAACGGAATCATATACTAATGTAATATTAGTTTTATAGGTAGGCTTAATTTCGGTGTTTAAATAAATGGCTTTTAAATCATTATCAAACAAACAAAAATTATATCGATTAAAAGATGTATACGATATTGCAAAATCGTAACCGGGAATACTAAAAATAGTAAATTCATCCGATTGTTTAGTGTGGTCTAATTTTAACTTAGCAGGTTCAAAACAAATTGTTATAGAAAAATCTCTATGTGTAGTTATTATATTTTTTGCTTGAATATACGAATCAATACCATTTAATTTTAAAATTTGAGTATTTTTACTCACATTTTTTATTTTTATGGTATTCAAATCTATATCATTAATTTTACATCTATAAAGTAAATCATCATCTTCAAAGCCCCAACCCCAATATTTGTTAGAATACCCATTTATTTTTTCAAAATCTTCAATGGTAAACATAGTTACTCCACCAAAGTATGAATCGAATAAATTTCGTTTAGGTTCATCTTCATCTGGTATAATATCTGTTGCTAGGTGAATTGGGTATTCACTATATGAATAATCAACATCAATCGGTAACATATCGATATCGTGGAATGCTAAATAATCACATCGTAATTTTTTTGCATACTGATATCCAATATTAAGAAGCGTTCCTCTATTGAATAGTTTAGCATCATCTTGTTCAACAATTATAATTTTATAATTAATATCCTTATCGCTAAGGTATTCAACTATATATTTTGTAAAAGTATCAAGCTGAGTATATCTATTTCTATAAGGAACAATTATACCGAGTTTTTCTAAGGACATTTTTATTTCTTAGTCTTTTTTGAATCAATATCAGTATTAGGTGTTTCAATTTTATTTTTATACCATTCGTACAAATAATGTTCAATTCTTGGACCCCAAACATCTTTATCAATTTCTTCAAACCATAGAGTAAGTGCATCTAATGAATTAGCAATTTTTTCTAAAGCTTTTAATTTACGTTCTTCTAAATTCGTAGAAGTGTTTCCTACTCCATCTGTTCCTTTAATCAATTCTTTTGCCATAACTTTTTATTTTTGTGTGTATATATAAATATATTTTTTTTATATTTTTGTAATTTTTTTAGCTAATCGATTCCACTTAGAATAATCACTAAAATCAGAAATTTGGGGATTCATTTTTTCAATGAAAAATTCTTTATTATTAATATCAATTTTAAAATCATTCCATTGAATCGCATTATACATTTTTTCATATTCGGACGAAAATGCATATTGTTTTTTTATATTAGCAACATCCTTTATTCTATCCATACAAGTACTATCCCATTTAAAATGGTGAACTTGTATTAACCCCTCACCCCTACCTATTGGGTATCTATTTGGATGAGATGTTCCCCAACTATTTTTACCATCTCCAAAATCAACATAATGCTGTCCTGATGTTACATTAACCGACCCTTTCATTATACAAACTTTATTTGGACAAGCCCCACTCATTGGATATCTAAAAAATCCAGCAAGTGGGAATTGTTTCCAAATGTTTGTATTTTCATTTATTTCAGGAAAATCTCCATTCTCTCCTATCCTATCAATAAACCCACCGGTAATAAATTCCCATCCATTTTCTTCACATTCAGAAATTAATTCTCTGATTGGTTGTGGGTAAATGTGGAATTCATCATCGTCTGAAACTACCCACCAATCGTTGGGATACATTTGTTTTACTTCGTTATATAAATTGGTTACTTTTTCCCAATTAAATTTTTCAGCAATTTCTCTTTTAATAATTTTTGCTTTTGGGAATCTCTTTGTTATTTCATACACATCATTATATGTACTAAACCCATCCCATTCATATACTATAATACACATTTCATCAACTAAATCATTGTAGTGATTTAACATATGATGAAGAGTATTGGTTCTACTACCCGTAACTGTTACTAATCTTATTTTTTGCATCGTTGAATAAATGTCAAACCAGTAGATGACGGCTTACTTCTCAATATTCCATTATTGAAAAAGTTAAAAACTTCCCACTCACCACTTTCTTGTAATTCTTTTATTAATCGTGATGGGCCGTGAGAAAATTCATCATGTGCATTATTATCTTTTATATCATTGGTAACTACCAATTCTTTTTCAAAAGATGAATCGGTATCGTGTATTGATATAATACCATAAGGTGAAAGAATTTGTGAATATAAATCAAAATCTTGTTTAACATCATCATATGAATGACCTGCGTCAATATGTAGGTAATCGATTGGTATATCTTCTTTTACAAAATAATTATAAAATGCATTTTCAGTAGTATCTATAATAATTCTACAAGGAAAATGTGTTCTAAAAAATGAAGTTTCTTCTACCCAATCAGTTTCACCACCAACGCCGTTATTAGCATCAACTAAAATAGTTGAACCACAATTACCCCACTCCATTTGTTTAAGACCACTAAATATTTTTTGGTCGTGTAAATCAATTCTAGCTTGTGACATTATTCTAGGAATGAATCCACCACCACTACCTAAACATACGCAAGTTTTTGCTCTCAAATACTGAATTACTGCATAAATTAATAATCCATCTCCTAAATGAAAATCAGTAGCACCATGAGACCAACGATATTTTACTGGTTGATATTCATTAAATATATCTCCATTAATATCTTCTTTCTCGATAGTGTTGTTAGTAAAAAAATCTTTTAAAAAATTGTAATTAACGATGTTGCCCATAAATGAAATATTGTGAATGAAATGCTAGAAATATGCTATTAGCTTAATAGTAGTATAAGTTAATATAAATAGTATATGTGATAGTGTAATAGCTTAGTAGCTTATCCCCCTACCCCCTTTAATATAAGTATGCAACTTTTTCCCAAACGTATATAAATATATAAAAATATATAAAAATAAATATTTGGAATTATCCTAAAATTGCTGTACGGATTTTATCAATCCATACTTCTTTATTATCAAATTTTATCATATAATCTTTAAGATTTTTTACGTTTGCTACCCTTTCTTCGTATGAATCTTTAAGAATTTGTTTAACACAATCATCAAATTCATTTTTAGTTGAAACCCTATATTTGTATTCAACTTCTGGTGCCCAATCTTTATGTATTATTGGTAATTTTCCGTAATCTACTGCTTGAAATATTGAATATCCAAATGGTTCTTTAAAGTATGCGGCGTGAAATATACCAAAATTCTTTAACATAAAAAAATGATGATGATTAACATCCCATTGAAACACTTCCATACCCTTTAATGAGTAGGTACTACTATCTTTAAGATTTTGTAAATCAAACTGATTGGTTAGGATATATCCTTTATGGTCGTTTAACCAATGTACACATTTTCTCGATTCAATACGAGAAGCAAATCCTATTTTACCATTATCAACGTGAGTAGTAAGTGGTAAATTATTTTTAAACTCATAAAAGTTAGGAACGTTATAAGTGTAGTTTGGATGTTCATCAATCATTGTGGTAGTATTATTACCCACCCAAATTCTACGATTAAATGTTGCTAAATACTCATCATAAAAATCTGAATCAACTCCTGTATTATATTGTAATCTTTTTAGTTCGGGAATAGCAGAAATTACAGCATCCATCTCTCTAGCATACGCATGAACAAAGACAGTTTTAAATTTATCTTCGAAATGCCAAATATGTGGTCTTAAATGGTAATGTGGATGTAATACGTGAATTTCCTCACACTCATTTAACCACGCTCTAGTCTTTTCAGGGTCATCGTAGTGAAAGTGATGAACCAATCCTTTCGGTAAGTATTTTGATTCAAATGAGGCGGGTCTCTTGGAGTCAATAAGTAATCTCCAATCTCTTTTGACAGGGAGTGTTGGCCAAACTAATTCTAAAAAATAATTAGTCCATATATCGGCACCTCCCATAACAGTATTACCACAACCAGTTGTAACTAAAACCTTTATACTCATAACATATATAAATATATAAAAATTAAATTATTATATTTTTTTTTGATGATTATGAAATGGACATCCACGAACATCTTCTCCATTAAAATATCGTCTACCATTTCCATTTGGTTTTTCTATATCTTTAGTGGAACGTTCAATTCCAAACTCATGCATTATTTGTTGTTCTTCTTGTATTTCTTCTGCAGTAAATACATCATACCCATTTTGTAATTCAAATCCATCAACAAAGTATCTTGGAATCGGTAAAACACATCCAATATAATCTCCCTTATTTATTATTATTTTTTCGTTCTTACGTGTTACCTTTAAATTAAAAGTAAAATCTCTACGAAGATTATCCGTTTCGATAACACCTGTCATATGTTGAATTCCATCTATCCAATGATTGGGTGGATTTATTGTCATTAGATTAACATTAGGTGGAGTTCTAAATGTAAATCGATTTTGAATAGTTATAGTTCCCATCCCAAAATGAGAATTTATTGACTGATAATTTGGATTATCACCTTCATCTAAAATTTCAATTATAGTATTGTTTGGAGTATCACCCCCATCCCATATTACTGAAAATGTTTTTAATGATTTTATAGCAAATCCATATTGATTTCCAATAACTAATGGTAAACAAAAATAAGCATGGTTAACAAACCAATCTCTTTTTAATTTACCCTTCAATGGTTCAATAATTAATTCGTTTGAATTAATAAAATTAATATTTTCTGGTATTGTAATTAATTTATTCTCGGGTATTACTATCATAACTATTCATATTATATTGTTTATTAAAAGTCCAAAAAGATGTTAAAGTATATCTAACTCCATTTGTAATTGGTTTAACTCCATGTAAATACTCAAGCGTACCAGGAAAAAATACTAATGTATTTGGTTTTGGTTTTATTTCCATATTTTGATTTGGAAAATATATTTCACCACCTTCATAATCATCATTTAAATACAAAATACATCCGAAATTTCTCCAATAATACGGATGGTCTCCATTTTCATTCTGACCATCTGCATGAGGATTTTGTATATCGCCTACCTCCCACTTTACTAATCCTAAATAATCAGGATATATTTTATCAGTTAATTCAAAATCAGATTTTATTTTATTTTCCAAGCCTTTTAAATAATTTAAATTAGTTTCAGCAGGTTCGTAAATAACTCTTCCACTCCAATTATCGTTTGGAATACGATTACCCCATTCCTTTGTTTCTTTGGAATAATTTAAATATTTTTCAAATTCACCATCTGATAAATAGTTTTCAGTTATTGATATAAAATTTTTCATTTTAAATATTTTATTAATTAAAATTCTTCATTTAAATTTCCACAATTGGAATTACTTATAAAACTTGCACCATCCCAATATCTCACAACAGTTCCGTTTGAGTAATAATCTGCTGTAGCACCAGTTCCACCACTATCTGAATATAATGATGTTGCAGTACCAAATGATGAAAGAGGTGGTAAATAGTAAGTATCTTCACTTTGACTATCACATGCCGCTTGAGCAGTATACGCACGTCTTAACGCCACTGCCACATTACTTGGTGGTGGAGGCGGAGGTGGTGGAGGCGGAGGCGGCGGAGGCGGAGGCGGTGCTTCATATCCACAATCTATCGAATCGTATTCTACCACTATATATGAACCACCAATTCCATCAGCACGCGTGATATATTTATCAACGCCAATACATTCAGATGATATAAATGTACCTTCTGCAGGTGGCGGAGGCGGAGGTGGTGGAGGCGGCGGAGGCGGCGGAGGCGGTGGAGGCGGAGGCGGAGGTGGTGGAGGCGGTGGAGGTGGAGGCGGTGGGGCAGGACACGTAGTAGCACCGACTGCAATCATACCATATCCTCCTGATATTGTCCAATAATCATCTCCATTTGAATAATATCCATCAGGTGAACGTTCATCCGTATTCATTGTTGCATATGCAGTTGCTCCCTCCGGGACTCCTAATCCATATTCAGTATATATAGTTACAAAATTAGTTCCAGAACATGCTGCGTATGGATTAACATTAGAATATCTAAGAGTATATCCTTGTCTCGCCGGTGGAGGTGGAGGTGGAGGCGGAGGTGGAGGTGGAGGTGGCGGTGGCGGTGGCGGTGGAGGGGGAGGCGGCGGTGGTGGAGGTGAACCACCATTTAACCAAGCATCAAATTCCGACATACTATCTGGTGCAGTGAGTCCTCTCGCTTCTGCATATGCTCTTAGAGAGTTCGAAGAACTTCCTAATTTAGCTTTTATACCAGACATTGATTGAGCCATTACCTATTCCTTTTTAATTCTTTTATATACTTTAATTTCACTTACTCGCCTACCAACTCCAACATAGCAGTCAACATAAGTGAACATATATTGGGTGCATCCTCACCCTGCATAACCTTTGTGACTGCACTCATATATAAATCTGCTATCCTACTTTTATGAGCAGGATACTCATCCATCATCCTTTGAGCATGAACCCTTAATTCGTCTAAATTTTTCATATTCGATTCTTTTTTAATTCTTCAATTTCATTTTTTAATTCTTTAATACATTCTACTAATAGGGGAACAATTTTTTCATATTGAACAGTTAAATAATCTTCACCTGATATTGATTTATATATTGTATCCTTAACCGTAGTATTTTCTTCATCTAATTCTAAATCAAATGGAGCAGGTTTTACTATTTCAGGAAAAACACTCTGAACTTCCTGTGCAATAAATCCCACTTCTCTAATTTCGGTATTTTTATTTGATAATTTTTTTGCTTCATCATTCCAATTAAAATATACACCATTTATTTTTGATATTTTTTCTAATGGTGAATCTATATTTTTAATATTGGTTTTTAATCTCCTATCCGATGTATTTGCAGTTACATCTCCTGTAAAAGTTCCCGTTCCATCGGTATAAAAACTACCAAAAACTTGAAGTGCCCTACCCTGATTTCCAGCTACATAATCGTTAAACGAATAATTTCTTAACTGCATTCCACCATTATAAATATTTATTGCAGCTTGGTTCATACTTGGGTATCCCAATACTGACATCACTTCAACATTATTAACTAAACATTGAGTAATCTGTCTGGCATAATTATCTTGTACTCGAAGTGATATGTAATTAGTTGGGTTATCATTATTTGCTCCATGTGCTCCTCTAAATATCATACCACCTGGGCCCAATGAAACTGAATTTGCAAGAGTAGTATCTTCAATTCTTTCCTGAAACAATGCACCATTAATTATAGTTCCACCACCACCAATAGCACCAACTGTTATAGTACCCCCCGTAAGTGTACCACCAGTAATCGTTGCGGTTGATGTGATATTTCCACTAAAGTTACCAGATGTAGCATTAATTTCTCCCGTAATATTAGCACTTGTTGCGGTAAGAGCTCCAGCAGGTGTAACTCTAAATTCTGCATTTGCAAAAGTTTCATTACCTAAATAAATTCCATTTCCATCTGCAGAAAATACACTTTCCCCACTACCGATTCGAATAGAACCACCAAATGTTCCACTTGCACCGGTAATATTTCCTCTGAAAAAAGCATCACCTGCTGCAGTAATTCTAAAGTTTTTAGCAGATATTCCACCACCTGTCAAATCAATAGACATCCCTTCAGTTGCAAACCCACTACCATCACCCGTTCCACTAAAATTATTTGATTGTATTAATCCTGTTCTAATTTTTCCACCACTAATATTAGTTACATTATTATTTACATCAGTTGCAGCTGTACCTGTATTAATTTTTGTACCTAATCCATCGCTTAAAGCAGTAGTTGATGCTACACCTGTTCCATCTGAAATTTTCAATGAACCTTGTATTTCTAATGAAGTTCCATTCCATTTTAAAAAATTTGATGCACTTTTTAGAGAAAGTTTTCCAGTTGTTCCATCACTACCTAAAAAAGCACCTACATTATCATATCCTTTGGTTGCTTGTCCTATTGAAATATATGGAGATGTAGTACCACCCGCAATAGTAATGTTAGCATTACCTGAAGCATTTGTTCCAACATTTATTGTGTTTTGTACATACGATTCTTTGGATATAAACATTTCAGCTGCTACAAAGAATGAATCCGTTCCTAATGATTGCCAAAACGTAGTTTGAGTATCAGGTTGTTTATTTAAGTTAGCAGTTGCATTTGCTTTTGTTGCATAGTAAGTTCCACTATATAATACCACATCTCTACGTGTTGCATCTTGGCTAATACTATTATAAGTTGTTGCAGCACTCCACGGGCCTCTGAATACTACACCCGGTCCATCACCACCATTTGCTCCATTAGTTCCATTAGTTCCATTTGTACCATTCGTGCCATTATTTCCTGTTGCTCCTGTTGGAACTTTTGTTGCCCTTACTATTATTGTTTTAGTTTGAGGAGATGTACCTTCACTATCAGTATGTGTTACAGTTAGAGTTATAGAACCTTCAGTTGCTGACATTGTTCTATCAGATAACACTAATGTATTTCCAGATATATTTGATGTACCCGTGCTTACATTTATACCACTAACTGATGATACTGTCATAGAAGTAAATCTACTAATACTACCTTCTAACGCTTCAATTGTAACATTTGATAAAGTTCCAGTTTGAGTACCGCCTACATTAGCCAATACAGATTGAGCTTGGGGTGAAGCTGAAATTAATACCAATGGCACCGCCTTTTTAGCTTTAGCTAAAGAAATATTTCCAAATACATTTCTTGTTGTATTTTCAGAATCAACCACCGAACCCGTTATAGATATATCAACCGAATCTGTGCCATTTGCCATATTTGGTAACGCAATTGTTGTAGTTGTTTTATTACCAATTGTATACGAATTTGTAGTAGTTGTATCTGGTGCAGATGCTAATATTTTTGTAGAACTAACTCCCTCATATGTTTCAATTACTGATAAACTTGCAGTTACAAATGCATCAATTTGTTCGCCTGTTGATTTTGCAGTAGTAGTTTGATTATTGTTACCAATTACAAAAGATAATATCGGTGCTGCTTTTTTAACTTTTGAATATGTTATTTCTTTTGATGAACTTATTATTGTTTCCCCACCATCTTTATATTTTACTAATAGGGTTAATGAACCACTATCTGCTGATAATGCGTTTATTGAATAATTTGTTCCGTTAAATGTATTTGGAGTTAGACCAGACGTTGAAGAAATACTTGCACTAAATGAATTAGTTACAAATGTTGATGAATAATTTATAACTTCACTACCAACTTTAACTGTTATAGAACCACTACTTGCAGTAAACCCACCTATTACCGAACCGATTGAATTAGCAGGAAAAGATGTATTCTCATTACTTGTTGCAACTGAAAACCCATCTAATATTTTTACAGGAGTTATTTTTATTGTATCAGAAAAAACATTACCAAATTGGTCGGAGCCTGAAATAGAATATGAAGTTTCACTCGTTGAGAATGGATATGATGAACCGGCTATTGTATAAGTATCAACACCATTGGTTGCATTTGTAGATACTAATGTTAATGGTGGTTTTCCACTTCCAGAATTTATAGTTAATGGAGTTGATGCGGATGCTAAATTTTTTCTTTTAGCCTCGATTGTAATTATTTGACCGGATGGATTGAGGGATAAATCAGTCGCCTTATAAATAAATTGATTTGTATTTGCAGTTACAAATAGACCAGGTGCATTTTCTCCATCTTCAAATCTATAAATGGTTTCAAACTCATTTAACCCATCACATGATGCAGTATAAGTTATAGAACCAACTATTACCGATGCCACACTACCACTAAAATTAGCAATAGTTAAACTTGCACCACCATCTCCGGCGTTGGTTAAAAAACCAGGATATTGTAAAATTGTTCCATTGGATGCGGAATAATGTGATGGTCGTATATAATCACCTCCTACATCAAATGCTGCAGATGCATAAGTAACTGAACCTGTTAAATTAGTTCTACCAATTGAGAATCCAACTTGTTGAAAAGCAGGATTACCAAACGAACCACTACTAAAACGAAATGCCGTTCTATCTGATTCAAATGTTAAGATTTTGGATGTAGTTGTAAAACTATTACCACCATTAAATGTTTTTGAAGTTTTTACATCAACCGGAATATAATTGTTATTTATATCGTAAAATTCAAATTTAAAATCATATGTCTCACTTGCAAGTTTACGAGGAATATCTTGTATTAAAGTAAATTCATCAGGCGAAAAAGAAGTTTCTTGTGCGTTTTGTAAACTTACATTTGCTAAATACCAATCATCTCCAGCAAACTCAAATACCAATTTAGCATCTCCGGTCTTAGTTGCCTTTACGTTTTGAGTTACGTTTTGTTTTGTAGTATATATGGCCGAATTAGTGACATTTACAATCGTTTGTTGTGGATAAGCCGAACCACTAAAATAAGCTTTTAAAGTTTTAGTTGAATCATTTGAACCACTTAGGAGTGTTTTAAATGAAAGAGTATACTCTACCCCCTCTGTTAGAGAAAGTGATTGCGATGTGATAAAAAGGGCGGGGTTATCATAATTTGAACCACTATAATTTACTTGTACTGATGCGTTTAATTTATCTACATTGATTGTAATTGGATGTGCAGTTGAACCACTTACCCAATAATTTTTTATATTTGATTGAGTGAACTGGCCGTAAGATAATTCGGTAGCAGCAGTTGTAGTTATATCTTTTAGTATTTCTGATGATTCTAATTTAGTATCTTGTATGAATTGGTAATCACCAACTTCGTTTCTAGATTTTCTATAAACTTTTACTCTTGCTACATCACCAACAAATGTTTTTAAATCTGATAGTTGAATTTTAGCAAAAGAACCCGTCAACGCCGAGTTGATAATCGTCTGACCTTCAATATGGTCAAATGTAGTTGTGTAGGCAGTAGCAGGAAAATTTGAAACGGAGGATGATATTAGATACGGAACATCTACAAATATTTCTTTGTTATTTAAGACCTCTCTTATAGTTGCCGAATACCCTAATGATGGTATTGTTATGGTATTTTCATCAACCGATGATGTCCAATTTGAACCATCAGTAATTTTCAATTTATATAAAGTTCCGGCTGTCCAAGTTCGAATATCAGTACCATAAACTGGTTGTTGTGGTATACCCTCAACCAATCCCGTTTGAGTAACCGATGGGGTTGTTATGTTAAAAATAGGCTTGTTTATCTCATCAATTGTAATTTTTGGTCTTTTATAAAACCTAACAATAGTTTCATTAGCAAGATTTTTATTTACATTAAATGTTCTTTCCCACTTAATATTATAGATACCACGCCACTCTGCAGGAACATCTCTAACTACACCCGTCTCATCAATATAGGTTTTTAATTCACCTAATACAGTAATTTTTCCTAAACCAATAGGAGTATCCTCATAGACGTGCACGGATACAATTTTTGAAATTCCTTCGTAATATTCAGGTATACCATCACCTGGTTCATAATAAATTGGAGTACCGGTGACATCTAATATTTCTATTTTAATTTCAGTCGTTTCCTTTAAATGTTCAGAACCCTCTATAAGAAACCCATTCTTACCACCGGTAAACGTATCTTTAAATTCTGTAATTCTAAAATATTCAGAGGTTCTAACTTGGTCATTTATAAATGTACCAAAGTTTGATAAATTTTGATAAGAAGCGAACGATTTAATTATTGCCATTGGAATCCTTTGTTATGGTAATAAATATAAGTAAAAAAGATTGTATTATATTTATTCTATGGAAACCCATAGAAACCAATAGAAATGAACAAATATACGACAATTCAAATAAAAAAAGATACCCATGCACTTCTACAAGAATATTGTAGAGAACACGGGTATACGTTAAGTGGGTTGGTAGAGTCGTTAATTAAACAAAGAATTAACAAACCCAAACCAACTAATATATTAGCAGTTAAAACTTTACATAGCTAAATCCATTTGTTTTTTTAATTTCTATTAAACCATCTACTACATCTCTCATTGAGTCGATATGGGATATAATCATTACAAAATCGAATTGTGTCTTCAAATAAGTGAATAACATGAATAGGGATTGTAGGTTCTCACTATCTAATGTTCCGAACCCTTCATCTATAACTAGGAAGTTAGGACGAGGAAGGTTACATACGTTGATTAAAGCCACCCTAATTGCAAGCCCAGAGATAAACCTCTCCATACCACTACACATCTCCAAAGACCACTTATTATCCCCGTATACGAGGTAAGCATTGATGTTTTTACCATCCATCTCTAATTGCATTCCAAACTCCACAATTTGTGCCAAAATGTTATTAACCTCACCCTCAATCATTGGTAGAGATTTTTCAATCAATTCATACGATACCCCATCCTTATTTAGTGCATTAAGATAATATTCGTATAATTTCGATTGTTCCTCTAAATTCTTAACCTCTTTGATTTTATCCTCTAAAGTATCTCTTTGGGATTGTAGGGATGAAACTCTACCATTTAACTCTAATAATTTTTTATTTGTTTTTGTAAACTGAATCTTATTAGTATCAAGGGTTTCTCTTACAAATTTGATTTCTTCCCTAATTTCACCATTCTTTTTGATTTGTTCTTCGTTCTTATAATACTCATCAATTAGTTTAATTTGTTCGGCAATTTGTGTTTGAACTCTGATTTCCTCAGTTTCGGATGTTGATAACTTGTTAATAAGTGAAGAAATTTCTCTATCAATTTTGGTTTCCTTTTCCTTAGTATCCGTTAAATTAACCCAATCAGTCTCATATGGAGTCAATGATGTAATCGTTAACTCTAACGCATCCTTTGTAGTATTTGCAGTAGTAATATATGTATTTACATCATTTAACGTTGTTTCAACCTCATCTTTACTTTGTAGGATTGTTTCCGAATTTTCCATACAAATAGTACATTCTGGATTATATTTGTGTAAATCCAAATGTTTTTTTTTGTCAACCAATGATGTATGCCAAATCCCTAATTTATCTAATTCATGTTTAGTATTACTCAAATCCGTTTTAGCAACTCCCAATTCGTTTATCTTTGTTTCTAACTCATCTTCATTAAATCCATCAATAATTTCCTCTAATTCTAATTGTAACGCTTCTAATTTACCAATGCGGTCTTGTGTAGCATTTTTTAGATTTAACACCTCAGTTTCCTTATCAGAAAGAATTCTTTTTCTTTTTTCTAATTCTTCAATTCCAACATTATCAGAATTTAATTTTATAATTTTACCATTCAAACGAATTAAATCCTTATTTAAAGATTCCTCTTCGGTTTTAATTCCACCCAATTCAATATCAACTAATTTGTATTCATTTGTTGACTCAGTCAATTGAGTTTTGATATCGGCTAACTTAGAAGTAAAATCATCAGATTTGAATTTTTTGATTAAAGTGGCGTTATCTCTATTCTCATCTGCTGCTATCGTATATAATTTATCAAAGATATCTACACCAATAAATTGAGAAAGTATCTCCTTTCTTTCTGATTGTGATTTATCAATGAATAGAGCATTGTTTCCTTGTAGGGAAAGGGATGTTAGAACAAAATCTTCAAATTTACCTAAATATCGTTCAATATTTTTATTCGTATCTCTACGTTGTTCACCATTTAATGAGGTAGTAACTCCCCCATCTTCTTTCCAAAAGTTTACATTTACGGAAAGGTTAGTTCCCTTACGTGTCCATCTTGCACTACGTTCAATGAAGTAATCTACTCCATCAATTTCAAAGTTAAATTTACAATAGAAATTATCTTTTTGATTATTTAGAATATTTTTTGATGATGAACTTCTTGATGTCTTATCAAAGATACAAAATGAAAGGGCATCAAAAAGAGATGATTTACCACTTGCATTTGGTGCAAATATACCAATCACTCCCTGTGCGTTTTCAAATCTAACTTTGTTACCTTCTCCATATGAAAACATATTTGAGAACTCCAACGTCTTAGGCAACCAAAGAATGTTTTCAGCCAATTCAGAATCATCAATTCGGTGATTAATCTCCTTATTGATTTCAGAAATTTTATCTAAATCTGAATCCTCTAACAGAAATTGTCTTTCTAAATAATCTCTAATCAATTGATTTTGAAAAGTTTCATCTTTTACGTTACCAACAATATTTTTGTTTAATTTTGAATTTGTCTTTAATTGACCAATGGTATCCGTTCTTGTTACCGTCACCTCTGCTACATTAAATAATTCTTTAAGTTCAGTAATACGCAACTTCATTTCTGATGCTTCAGTACTGGTAAACCTTAATCTTAAACGTGGGTTCTTAGGTAATTTTGTATCAATCTCATCATATACCCATTGTGGTATCTGTCCGTTGACTACATCGATTGTAAGGAATCCATAATCATTATGAAGATGGTGTTCCGTAAATGTACGAGTTGGAACATCCCATAATAAATACCCATGATTCTCCAACATCTCCCCGTGATTTTGTTGAACCATTGAACCTGCATATGCTACGTGTTCCCACCCTTCACCAAATGTTTGACGTTTGTGGATATCACCTAACATTGCCATATCAAATCCTTCAAACATATCAACAGTAAAGGAATTTGATGATACTACATACCCAATATCAGTTTGTGCTTTGTTTACCGGCCCGTGGAAAAGACAGATTTTGTTTTCACCCTCAATATCCTTAGCCAACGGCCAATTTTCCTTCTTATCCAATATGGAATAAACAACAAAAGTAATATTGTTATAATTATAAACACCAGTATCGCGGAGATAATGGATGTGAGGATTATTAAGATTATCGATAATAGGCGTAAGAACATCTAGTCTATGGTTATTGTTTAAGTTACAATCGTGGTTACCTGTTATTAGAAAAGTTTCTCTTAGTTTTGAACATTCAGTTAAAAACCAACTAATCTCTCTAATAAGTTCAGGAGACATTTCAGTTTTAGCATGTGCAATATCCCCTGCTAAATAAATAATAGAATCTTGAATTTTATCGTCTTCTACTTGTTTTAAAAACTTTTTGAATACCTCTTTGTATTCTTTATGTCTTTGCAAATTTCTAATGTGTAAATCTGCTAAGTGATATATTTTGTTAATAATCATAAATTAATTTAAGTTATAGTAACTTATTTTTTGTTGGTTGTAGATAATTATCTAATTTAAATTCAAATTTTATAGTTTCTATTAAACTAAAATTTCGTTCAATTCCTGCCTGATTTTTTACATAGTATGAATGAATATCTTCATATGACATTTTATGTATGATATCTAAATTTCGTTTGTATTGATTAATGATTGCAGGAATACTATCTTGTGGAGTTATATCAAATAAATCCTCTGCTAACCAAAATCCTAAACCTTTAAGGTATTGAGTTAGATATTTATTACCTAAAATTAGGGGAATATTTTTTGATATAAATGGATTCCATGATTTCTCACTCAAATGTATAATATCTTCTGCTACCACCATTGTTTCTAAAATACAACTAATATATGAAGTCATAGTAATAGGTAATGGTGGGATTTCAACATTTACCGAACCATGCATACTTCTTTCCATTGGTGTATCTAATATTACCGGTAATTTATTTTTTTTAAATTCTAATAATTTAGAACTAATATCACCCTCTACATAATCACATGCAAACCCACTATATCCTAACCACGAATCAGAATCTAACCCAATATTATAAACATATTTAAAAACTTCTAATCGTTCTTTTTTATCCACGCCAATAATCATATTCATTTTTTTCTGACGAATATTCAAATCAAATATTTTAATAATATATTTTAAATGTGGAAAATATTCTTGCAAAGCACTACGATATCTATAATAATTACAATTACGCTCATAATGATGTAATTCAGTAGTATCTTTTACTAAAAATTTATTTGAAAAAAAAGTATATCGTTCAGTATCAATATATTCAACGGCATTATCATCCTCAAATAACACAAATTTACAATCGTTATATTTTTTAGATAAATCTATTAAATTAGATTCAATTACTGCCTGACCTCTATGTGAATCAATATATTTAGAATCAAAAATAACCACATCGCCTGATTGTGGATTTATTTTATTTAATTTTTCAATTAGTTTATTAACATAGGGTGGGTCTCCTATTAATTTTCTTTCAATTTCATCAGTATCATCAAATGAATGAAATATATGTTCATCTTTAATATTAAGTAATCTATACCAAGCAGTATAAGAACCTCTTGAAATATGTTGTGGTATTACGTGAATCATAATTGATTTAATTTCTGAAGAATTATATCTTCATAATTTGTTTCTATTTTGTTTTTGATAATTTTGTTGATTTGGGTAAACCCAATATCAGCTGCATCTTTACCAGATGGAATAATATTTTTTATTTGGAATCCTTGCTTTTGAAAATACATTGTATAGTATAAGGCTTGGTCTTGTGCATCGGTATCTAATAAGATATTTAGATTACGAACCCCTCTTTCATAGATACTATCCATTAATTTTTTAGGAATAAATTTTCCTAATATTGGAATAGCATTTCTCCTAACCGCCATTGCATCAAAAGCACCTTCACAAATAGTAATGGCTTCGTTCCAATTAATTTGGTTTTCAAACATAATTACATTCTTTGAAACTGGTGGATTTTTATATTTGTATGGTTCGTCATCAAATACGGAACGGGCAATAAAATAATTTAATTTATTGTTTATATCATATGATGGTATAATAATTCTACCTGAATATAATCCACTATCACAATATCCAATATTGTATTTAATAATATCTGAATTTCGTATTCCTCTTAGTGTTGCGTAGTGTTTTACCTTTTTATATATGGGTTTAAACCCGATTGGGGTTTCCATTAACGATTTAAATTCTTTTGGCAATCGTAATTCAATTTGGTCTTCCTCTATTTGAGATGATACGATATAATCGTCTCCATATATCTCATATACTTTACGAAGTTTAGAAACATCTACTTGTAATTTTTTAAGTAATCCTTGTATCCTCTTACCCTTAGAATCACACACCCAACAATGCCACTGCTGTGTATCTAAATTCACTTGAAGTTTCTTTTTATGATGATGACAAAACGGACAATAATGAGCCTGTTCATTTCCCTTTAAGGCCGAACCTGGTCCTAAGACATCATCTAAAATACTAACGATTGTTAATTTATCTGTATTTGATACCATATATTATAACGCTACTAATATAGTAAAGATACGAAATAAATCTGATATTTCCAAATTTATGTACATTTATTATATTTGCATTAAGTCTAACAAAGATACAACAAATTTATGAGATTTCCAAATCTCTTTTGAAAAATTTTCCCATTAAGTTCTCATTTAGGGATTTTTCATCTGCTAATACGTTGTTTGCAAATTGTTCTTGTAATTCGTAATATGTAAGGGATTTCTTTGATTGACAGAATCGTAAGATTTCTTTAGTAATTGGTTCATTTGTCCATGTTTTAACAACATCATTTGATGAACAATAATCCTGCCATTTCATTTCTTTGACAACTTTACGATTTCGTTTATACCCCTTTAATGGGGCTAGAGTTCTATGTGAGTATAAACTCTTTTTACCAATATAATATTGGCCGGTGGTATTGTGTGTTATTTTATAAATAAAACCAATTGTACCTTCTGGCATTTCAGAAATTTCTGATATGACCTTTTCTTTATATATCCAATTCATAATTAAAATTTTGAAAATCGTCTTTATATTTAGTTCTAACCCAATCTTTTATCCAATCTTCCTTATACAAAGATTTATAATATTTATGTTGATTTAAAGTTGGGTGTCTTTCGTATATAGAATTTTTATTAAGATGTGGTATTTTAGGAGTAGGGTGTCCTAATTTTTGGAATAGGAAACTTATATCGTTTGAGTAATTTTCATACCTACCTATAAAACTAATATTTCGTTTTTCAGTTTTATTATTATTTAAAAAAAATGTTTGAGGATAGTATAAGAAATTATGTTCAAAAATAGATTTAATAAAATTACCAAAAGTTTTATCACAGCCCATTCTTACTTCATGATGATACCACGATGCCAATCGTGTAAATGGGTTTCTTATAAATGTAAAAATAAAATAATTTTCAATATTACCGAATGCCGATAAATCGTTATGGGTAGTTACAAACTCTGTTCCTTTAATTGTTAAAAGAATTTCACTAAGGGAGTTACCACCTGTTTTAGGTATGTGAAGAAACGCCCACTTTTCGGAATGGTTTATTAATAAGGCCAAACAAATTTATTTAAGGTTTAACGGTAGTAGAATACTTTGTTTCTTTCAACTTACCACCTCTAGATTTTGCAAGTTTTGCTTCATCTATATTTGCTTTGAAAGAGGCATCCTCAGAGACAGGTGTCTTATCTTTAGATTTATCTGCTAATTTAGCAAAAATAGAATTTTTATATAAGTCTAATATACTAGCCATAATTTTGTTTCCTATTAATTAGCAACTACTGGTTTGATAAATCTAATAGATTCGCCTTTTTCTTCTTTAAGTTTTTCCATTATTACCGATTCAATTGGATAATAAAAATAAGAAAATCCACCGGTAGTAGTAGTATCTTCTAATAATAATGCTACTGCTTCTTCTGATAAATTTGATTCTATAACTGTTTCATTTACATCTAATATATTATACATAGTTTTTTCCTTTTTTTATTCGTTTGTAGTTTCTATTTTTTTGATAAATCTAATACTTTCAGAATATTCTGTTGATTTAAACTCATTTATTTGAGCTTCATCACCAGGATAATAATAATAAGCTAACCCATCAGGTGAAAGGTCTCTATTTATCAATTCTGTTACTCGTTCTTCAGTAATATTTGATTCAATGATATTATCATTTACATCAAGAATGTTAATTTGTGCCATAGGTTTTTTGTGTTATATGCTTATAAATATCATTAAGTATCAAAACGGACTAAAAAATTAAGATTATAATCCGGTAAATTTTTTATTGGTTTCGGTAATTTAGCAACAACTAATAGATTATCATCATCATCGTACAATCCAATTGTAGTGATATAGGTGGTTAAATAAGAACCAGTCGGGTCAGTTGATACATTTGTATAGTAATCCTCCCACGAACCACTAATCGAACCAATAGACCCGCTAAAGAACTCTCTACGTGATATATCTAATACCTCTTTTATTTTTTTAGTTCCTGCTGGGAATGAATTATTTACTCCTGTTATTTCAAAATCATACGAACCACTAACTAATACCTTAACTGCGGTTGGATTTTGTGAATAATTAAATTCTCCACTATTAGCAGAAATTAAAATTTCGGTTTCATATATTGTTTGTGTTGAACGATATTCTAATGCGTAACTAGTAAAATCAATATCATTAGTCATAGCAATTAAACCATCATCATAAAATACATTACCATTACTTTTTAATTTTATATCAGTATTTTCAAATTGTAATTGAGCTGTAAAATTAATTTTATTAGTTTGAAAATTAATAGAAATTATAAAATATTCATCAGTATCTCCGTTATAAATTAAGGTAGATGACCCGTCATTTAAATCTATTGATAGGACTTCAATGTTATAATATTGAATACCATCATCAATAGTTAAATACCCAACTCCATTATTATCTAAATCAAGACTAACTAATGTGTATACATTACCCTCTTCTCTAATAATACCAAATCCATCATCAACATAAGTTAAATCGTCTATTAATAATTCTATACTTTCTTTTTTTATCTCTTCACCAAATCGATTTCTATCAATTGCTATTATCTGAAAGGTATCTGGTAATATTCTTTCTGATTTTAAATCTGCTAAATTTTTTGTTGACCCAAATGTTGTAAATGAATTACCTTCTTTTGAATAGTATTTACTTTTTAATGAATTGTATAAGGTGTGAACAAAATAACCTTCACTTTTGTCTGAGTTTTCATCAAATAAACCAGTTTCATTATATACCTTTATAATAGGATAATCACCCTGGTCAGCATTCCAAAGTTTGTATACATTGAATGACCTTTTAGATATATTTGATTTGGGTATTGATTTAAACATAGTGAATTCCTTACCTATATAAGTATTTTAATAACTAAAAACCCAACTTTTTAGGGTTGGGTTCTTTAAATATGTTATTTGGTTTTTGTTCTACGATACTCCCAAATAATTTTTTAATTAGAAATCTAATTTAACCGCTATTAAAACTTCTTTATCAAATGATTTTGCAATCGGTTGTGAAGTTTTAGCAACTGCCAACATTTCGTTAGCATCGTTGTATAGACCAATTGTTGTAATATATGTTCTCGGGTCTCTTTCAAATGTAGATTCAACAAATGAACCATCAGATGAACCACTTGTAAATGTTGGATTATTTGAGAAGTTAAATTCTCTATTTGTTGCCCTTACAAAGTAATGAGAGGTTGAAACGTTTTCAGTTCTTCTTGCTTCAAAATCTGCTCCACCCTTAATTGCATTATACAATAAGAAATGATTTTTACCTTCATATGTAACACCACTATAAATTGATTTTCCACCTACTGAACCGCTATCTTTTGATGCACCAATTTTTGAATGAATTGCTGTAGGATTTAATACAATAAGACCTTGGTCTGGATAAAATAATCCAAATCCTCTACCACTTGTATCATATCTACCACTAATTGTTGCTTCTGCATCTTGTCCTAAATTTAAAGAACCAGATACAACATAAAATAATCTACCTGCTTTACCAACAGTATCAGAGAATTTTTTACCACTATCATCAATAAATGTAGTAATACCATTTGAACCACTTAGGGATAATTCCCAATTACCGGCATCCATTGTTTCTTTATATCTAGCTCTTGCTACGTTAATAACATAGATATCGCTAGAATCGTGTAAACCTTCGCCTGATGCTGAATCAAATGTGAAAAATTCGTCCGTTTGGTCTAATAAAATAGAACGATATTGTGCATATGTTGCTTTTGTTGCTAGAGTTGAATCATTGTCGTTGTCTAATGAAACCGAACCACTTGCATATTTGTGTCCGTATGCTACAGCAAATTGAATATCATCCGAACCTGATTTATATACATCTAAATAATAATTTGAACTTGCTGCTACCGCTTGAGTTGAAGATGTTGCATAATAATTTAAACTTCCCGTATCACCACTCCAAAGACCAGTCGTTACAACCTCTACTTTTCCTGTAATTTGGTCAAATTCGCCAAATCTTTTGTAGATACCAGTTGTAATTGAACCACCTTGTGCAGCTAATTTATCACCACCTGTCACATATTGGTTTATAAGATTTGATAATTGCTCGGTAGTTATATTTCCATTACTAGATTGCAAATATGCTGCTAATTCTGATGTTAAATTTACTCCTGCTTGTCCTGTTATTTGTGCCATATTATTTTATTCTCCGTTTAAGCTATATAAGATACGGTTACAGGAATAGTTTGAGAACCACCTGTTTCGTTACCATATACTGTTATAGTTGTCTTAATAGTTTGTGTTGTATTTGGGTTAGGAATGAATGAGAATGTTAATCCTCTTTCTACTGCTGCAGTTGTTGTGATTTCATCGCCTAAGAATACTGGTATTGTACCCGTACCTGCTGCGATACCACTACCAACAATTGAACCTGCATTTTTATTTGCTAATACAATTGTATATCCTGACTGTCCGTTTCCACTTGGTGATGTTGTTGGAGTTAAAGATACCTGACCACTTCTTTGGTTTACTGAAATTGAAGGAACGCCAAATTCTACTTTAGGAATTTTAGTTGTACCTTTTGGTAAAGTTACCAATTTATATTTTAGAACTTGAGTTTCATCAGGAGATGCTTCAGTTACAGGAATCGCTCTGATTGCTGCATCATAATAAGCAGAACCCTTTGGGTGTGCTGGTTCATAAAGTGTGTAATCAATCTCATCATCACCTAATGCGAATTTAGTAATGTTAAGACCTTGTCCAGATGCTAATTTTTCTCTACCTTTCTTAGTAAGAATCGCATCAACTGTGATTTCGGAATTATCTAAGTATGCCATAATTTTTGTATTTTCTTTTTTACTTTCGTATATAAATATAAGTATTTAATAATTTTCATTAATCAACTACTAAAATTGGTTCTCCACTTCCTCTTCCTGTATCTGAAACTTTTAGTATATTAGGGTTAGTTGTGAATGTTTGAACCGGTGAACCACCTAAAATATTAGTTGTAGAGGTTTGTTTAGACCCATTAAAATAACTATTTTGTAATCCGGTTGATAAATCACCAGTATTTCTATAATGGGTTGAAAAATACCCATTTAACGGAGTTACCTCTACAATATTACCACCGACAGTTGGTGTTATGCCATCCCAATCTAATATAGTAACCTTTGTTCTATAAAAAGTCCTTGAAATTAATTCTGTTCCTAAACTTTTATCTAAAGCGTTTATGTTTTCAGGTATATTTTTTGTATAACTTTCTTTTATTAAAAATACTTTATTTCTTTCTTTTATAAAATTACCCCAAACATCTCTATACGTTCTAATTACATTCCCATTAGAACCAAATAATCCAAATCCGGCAACGGATAGAGAATCTCTATCCAGCCCAACTTGAATAAATTCAGTTTGGTCGTATTCACCCGTTATCGAACCAGTAATAGTAGCATCTATTGGTGCAAAAATTCCACCCATTGTTTTGGTTGAATCAGTTGTAATTGTTCCAAAGACGTTTGTAGTACTAAATGTATCTATTTCACTATTATAAGAATTATTTGTCCCAACTAAATTTAAATCCCCTTGTGTTTGAATTTCAACAGAATATTGTGGGTTTGTTACATTTAAATCAATTGCATTAGATGTAGAAATAAACGCATTTATATTTTGGTATGATGCAAACTGATTTGTAGTTTCATTTGTATCAATAGTAACTTCATGTTGAGCATTTACTGCAGATGGTTTGTTCCATTTAACTTTACTTCTTTCTAAAATATGTGGTTCAATCAATAAACCAGATGAAACCTTTGCCCTTGCAGGAACTAATGATTCTAATGTTTCAAAAAGTGATTTATCAATATATCTTACTAATTGAATATATTCGTGAGTATTTAAATTATATCGTTGGAAATAATAATTTCTTAAAGTAGCTAAATCTGAGTATGAATCGTTGTATTCATCTGCAGGATTACCGATATAATCATCTATATTAAATTCACCTAAAGAACGTAGAATATCCATATTCACTTCTTTCATAGGTGAGAAAAATAATCCCAATCTATCCGTATCTATTGGTGCTTGGTCATATGATTTTTTAGTTGCTCTACTTTTATAGTTTAAATCACCTGATAGGGTTTGTGTTTCAAAACGGAATTTATTTCCTACCGTCAATCCACTTGAAGGAACTTTTGCTGTTACAGTTCTTTCATATGGTATGTACTGATATGGATAAGTTGTATTTGCAGTAAAATTAGAAGCACTTGCAAAATTTGAATACCCTTCATTAATAGAAACGTTCTTAATTGACCCTGACGGTATATTTGATGTCCCTTGCGTTAAACTGATTGGATATTCAAAATCCAAACGGAACAATAAATCAATCGTTGATGCAGAAATATGTGAACCATCAATTGCATCAGGTAATAGGGTATGGTTATCAATACGAGATTCTGATAATGGTGTTCTCCATAAACGGAATTCATCTAATGAACCAGTTAATCCTTCACCAATATATAATATAGAACCACTTTTCCAAGTAGTTGAACCGGTTGGTAATGATAAAGTAGCAGTTGCTTCATTTCTGATTCTTCCTTGAAATCCTTCTTTGAAATATAATTCAAACACTTCGGTAGTAGAACCAGTTCTTCTATTTAAAACAATATTTGTATATGCATCATTGTAGAATGGTATATAATCAGTAGATACTGATTGAGTTACATTACTACCTGTAATTTTAAATTCTAATTTAGCAAGAGAACCTGTTCCTGGTACTAAATCTAATACCCATTTATCAGTTCTTAATAAACTTTGAGTAAGACTACTTTGCAAAGTATTAATACTAAACTCAATTGCGTTAGGAAAATCAGTTCCATTAGTATCAGAATAATTTTTAAACGGAATTTGTAAGAATGAACCGGTTTCAAAGTGTAAAGCACAGGTTCTATCATCAAATGTAAATGTTGTAGTCGCATCAGATGATGGGTCTTGTGGTCCACCATATTCCATTATTGTTAACATGGAGGATGGAACACCATAACAAGCCATTGCTGCACTTAATGCCCTTTTTGTACCCTTATGTTTTAATAGATATGGTAAGTTATTTAGTATTCGTCTCCATACTTGATGTTGACGAGATTTTCCACTCATTGATGATGAAGAAGACCCATCTGAATTCTTACCAAATGCGTATTCCCATAGGTATTGAGATTGAACTCCCATATCGGCGTTCCAACCTAATGATTCTAACATATGATATATTAAATCGTTACCAATTCCATCTTCGTATTTATGTTCTAATTTTTTAGATTGTGCAATCCCTTTTGTATATGACCATAGGGTATCAAAGTGTTGACCCATCATATTTAAAAATAAAACAAACTCAGCATTTTCAGCATCGTTTGTAATATGTGCAGGAATATTATTTACTAATATATTTTTGTTGTTGTAATCATATTGTTGTGCATCATCTATAATTCCATTATACCAATTGGTAACCGAAGAATCCGTAGATTGACTTACTGAAGAACCACCTGCTCCGGGATATGTTAATGTACCATCCGAACCAGATGTTGTATATAAATATTTTTCAAATCCATCAAATCCGGCTTTAACTTTGTGTTTACTTTGAACGTGTTTTTGTAATTCTAATGATGATGTTACTGAACCCGATGTATACGATAAACTACTTGATACAAAATTTATTTTAGTATCATAAAATTCAATTAATTCTACTTTATATAAAAAGTTTTTAACTCTTTCTTCTGCTGATGAGTATTTTACAAAGTTAGACCACGCATAAGTTGAACCACTTTCATATTGAATATTTAAATTCTCCAATGAAAATTCACTTGAACTTACATATGAGTTAATTAAATCAGTAGAGGTATTAGAACCGCTTGAAATTAAATCATCTAATATTTGATATCCAATTTCATCACCAATTGTTACATTAAAATTTGGTTTTAATGGTGTACAATCACTTTTTAATTCATCAATAATAGTAACTTGTTCTATTATAGGAATCGATTGAATTTTAGATATCCATAATTGTTGATTAGGTTGTATCTCACGAGGAAGTGGTTCATACAACTTTAAAACTAATGATTTTTGTTCTTTAGTTTTTGTACGAGTTCCCGTTTCTGCATCAGTTTTATATTCAGAAAAAGTTTCAGTATCAACTCCCCACGTTGCAATTAATTTATTATCACCATCACCTAAGTGTAGATAGTGAGTTAAAAATTTAGAAATTTCTTCTTCTAATATTTTTTGGTCTAAGTTAATTTCAAACGCACTTCTAATATCGGCAATTACACTACCTCTTCGTAATTTTAAATCTCCCTTATCAAATAAAATGGAAATTCTTTCAATCTTACCTTCGGTTAATTCATCGCCTTCCGCGTTAAATGGAACTAATAAAATTTCAAATTGAACTTTATCAGTATCTTCATTAAATTGATTTTGTGCTTTCTTTAAAACCTCTTCTACATTTAATGTAATTAAACCTGCAGGTGATAGTTTACCAATTGCATATTGTTTATCATACTTTGAGACATACATCTCAATGTAGTTTGTATTAATTGATTGCCAACTAATATCAAAATCAACATTAAATCCTTTAAAATCCGCACCTTTAATATTCTGCGGATAATTAATATGTGTAATATCTGGTCCTGGTAAATAATATTTATTAACTACATTAATTGTAATCTTTGTAGTTTGACCACTACCTGCCCTATCCGAACGAGGTTGTAAATAAACTACATAGTTACCAACACCATTATAAAAATCGTTTTTAGATAAAACAATTGAACCATTTGGAGATAGGGTACGTTGGGTAGAACCTAATGAATAGATAATCTCCGATGCGTTAACACTATTATATGGTATGTTTAAATTATTATCACCTGCTATATTAAATTCAAAAGATATACCTTCGGTTCGTAATGTAGGTGCATCTGCTTGGGGTATATTATCATTTGATTTTTTAGATACGGAAATATTAACTATTACATTATCAATTCCTGGTTCTAATTTAAAATCTAATCTATCATACTTAACACTATTTCCCTTTGTAATTACTTCATAAACAACTGCGTGTGTTTGTGCAGATAATCCATTTGAAATAAAATCAATACAATAACCACCTGAACTAGGTGAAAAATCAAATTCAGTTCTTCCAGATGTAACATTTCCAGTTACACCATTTGTTGCACGATATGATATTAAATCATTTTGATAAACATCACCATTTATTTGTATTCTTGCAACTGCTTCAGGAAGTAGGTCAATTGGTACTGGAAATGTTTTAAAATCAAATTTTAATGTAGTACTTAATACAGCATCAGTTTCAGTACTTGCTTCTAATATATTTTGTTGAATAAAATTACCATCAATTAATTTTTCAACTACTAATTGATAATAAGTAAAGTATACTAAACTTTCATATACCTTTGGTCTTTCTTCCCTTTTTCTAATTACTGCGTTTGGATTTTGTGGGTCTTGTTCAAACGTATAACCAATCACATCATCAAATGGAATTTCTACCGGGATTTGTTTTCTATTTTCTTTTTTTAAAGTATAAACTTTATAAACATCTGAAGATTCTAATCCTGATTTTTGAAGTGTTATTTGTTTAGGAGTAAGTAATTCTTTTTGATTAAAACTTAATTGAGTAGGTGTTGTTTTTACATTTTGTATTACCCCATCTACCAATACTATTCCATCTTGTGGATTAGATTGTATTCCTATTTCAACTACTAAATTTTGTGTATTGTATACGTTAGTTGGTGCATAGGTACACGAACCATCATTATATGTAGCAGATGCGTTATAATTACTAGCACGCGGGTCAGTACAACCAAATATTGGTGAGGTTGGGTTTCCCCCTCCACCTCCGCCACCACCTCCGCCACTATTATCATTGACGAAATCATTGACAAAAGCAGCATCTTGATTATTTGGGGTATAGCCACCCTCTTGTTTATTCATTTCTGCCATTTATTCTAATCCCTTATTTATATAAGTATCTTTTTATCTATTACTTATGTAAAATTTTGTAATGATTGTGTATCGAATTGTCCTCCATCAAACCCCCCACCCATTGGGTTACCAATATATCCAGCTCCTCCGCCAAATGTATTGCCACCACCGCCTCCTGTTGTGGGAGTAGTTGGTGGGGTAGGTGTAGTTACACCTCCACACGGCCCTATCAATGTAATTCGTATATTCGGACCTTCAGATATAGTATTTTCAACCGCACATATTTCTACTGATTGGCCAGGTAGTAATGAATGTATTGTTGCCGGTGCACCTGATGAATCTTTATAAAATATAGGAACAGATGTTCCATTATTATAATTATACCCATTATTATTATAGTATTGATATCCATTATATCCCGTTCCGCCATACGAATCATATCCATTATAACCATATGGATTATAGGTATAATATGAATCATTTAAAACTCTATATAATCCCGTTGTTAACACTTCTCTAATTTTTGGTACTTCTCTTACATCACCACTAAATGACTCGATTGTTTGGTATGTAATTGTCAATGATTCATATTCTCTACCAAATACATTAGTTTGTTTATTACCATTCGCATCAGTAAATAGGATTCCACCTTCAGATGACCAAACATAGAATGTTTTAGTTGTTGTTACTGCTCTGGTAACATCTGCGTATTTACAAGAACCATCATCTTCAACTGCAAATTTATTATAATTTAAAGCAGATGAATCCATACAACCTTTAACTTTTTCAATTGGATTTGAATCTATTGGTGGGTTATACTGACACGAACCATCTGATTCAGTTGCTAATGGGTTATAGTTTTTAGCGTTTCTATCAGTACATCCTCTAACTACTCCTTGTTTATTACCGATACCATTGGTCTCATTTGTATTAGCACTGATTATTGATTTTAAAATCTCCTTCGTAGCATCTAATGTAATTTGTTCTTCTTTCGTTAATATATTATCTTCTTGTATATCTTGTTTAGGTAAATAAAAACTTATAATTTGAATAAGTGAACTGATTATAAATTCTTTTATTTTAACTATTGATAATTCTACTGCTTTTGGAGTAGATAGTGGTTTTCCATAATTAAGAGAGGTTATATTAGTATCTCTATTACCAACAAAATGTTTAGTAGTTTCAATTAATTTTTCTCTAATTATATTTATAAAATTTTCCCAATTTTGAATTTTAAATTCGGTTTGAATTAATTTTCTATATTGTTCTCCTTCTGCAATTGTTCCCTTTTGCATTAAAAATGATTTCAGAATATTCTCTACTTTTAATGATTGTATAAATGGTTCTACAAAATAAATTGTATCATCTTTAAATTGACCATCTTTTAATAGAACATTTAATCTGATATCTAAATCTTCAATAGTATTTTCATTAATATCTTTTAAAGGTAAGACTCTGATTTCAGTTCGTGATGGTGATATTTCATGTATCCATAATTTATCTTTTTCAATTGTTTCAGAACCAACTCTTCTATTTAATAGAGTTGTTTGAGTTTTAAACATACCATTAGAATAGCCAGAATCTCTTACTAATTTTTCAGTATCAATAATATATTCTCTAGCACCATTTGTTTTTATATTAGATTTATTTTCACTAAAAATAAAATATTTTGTAATATTTGCATCATCTAAAAAAATATATCTAACTAAATCTCCATTCTCACCTTGTGGTAATAAATTATCACTTGAATCATATAAGATAAATTCAATAGTATCTGCATCACCTAGTCCAAAGTAAGATTTAGCAACTTCTTTTTCAAAAATTGCTCTATCTTTACTATCAACTTTGTAGCCTTTTTTATCTACTATTTCTTTGAATTGATTTATTGCCATGCTAGTATTTTTCTTTTACTCATTTGTTTATTGTAAACATAATAACAATATTGTTTACCAACTTTATGAATTATTTTTCCTATCCAATTATCGTTAGGTAGGATTCCAACTTCGTATGCCATATGTTCTGTCCACGGCTTTACCATTGTATAAATCCATTTTGTATATTGTGGTTTTGCTTTCATAAACCTAACCACATTCTTAGCCCACATCATATATCCTAAAACTAATGATGGGTCTTTCTTATACATCATTTCACCATATAATTCATCCGCGTTCCAAATATGTTGAGGTAAGAATCCTTGATTATATAATTCGTTACAAATAATCTTTTTCTTTTTTGTAGTTGCGGCAGTAAGATTTTGGTTAGCTATTGCAGCATTTGCATTTGCCTTTGATGCTTCAATTTGAGCTGATGCCAATAATTGTTGAGCATTTGTAACTTGATTTTGTAATTCTATTGCCCTTGCATTAGCAGCTTCTAATTGAGATGTTAAATTTTTTTGTAATTCATTAAATGTTTCTTTCTCAGCCTGTAATCCTCTAAGTTGTGCTTCTAACGAAACCCTCTCAATACCTTCTTTAATACCTTTTGAAAGTGCATTTTGAAAATCTTGAATTAGTGAAACATATTTATTATTTGTAATTTCGGATTCGTTCTCTGCCGATGCTCTTAATAATCTTTCTACATCTATTTGAGTAGCAAGTGCTTCGTTTGCAGTATTTAGAGTTTCAATCTCTGCTAGGGCATCACCTAATTGTTTACTTAAATCGGTATTTTTTCCTAATGATTCATTATATGATACTTCTAATCTATCGTATGTTTTTTGAGGAACAACTTTTGGTTGTGGTTTTGCAGGTGCTGCTATTAATTCATCAACAACTACATTAACTGCCTTTTTTAATTGGTCTTCGTTATACTTTGGTCTTTCAACATATCCAGAGGTTTCACCATCAAAATCTTCAGCAGTGGGTTTGACATAAAAAGTATGATTACCTTGCTCATCTTGAGAAGTAATCACAGCAGAACCACTTGATATTAATTCTGAAACTCTAAATTCGTTTTGTAATGACATATTTTATTTCTCTATTGTAAACGTTAAATCTTTATCTGAAAAATATTCTATTACACCACTTCTATCTATTTTTATTTCAACATAATAACTTCTATTAGTTTCCCAATTTGTTAAATTTAATTTAAAATAATTTCCATTACTATTACAACTTACTTTTGTATAATCACTAAATGGAACAATAATTTCATCAGTAATCACATCTTTAATTTGATAATACGTTGTAGATGGTAAATATTTTATATCGTTATATGCAAATGAATTTGAATAAGTTTTAAGTGGGTATTTTTCTCTAGCAAAAACTCCAATTTCAGGAGTACTTCCTACTTTATATTTTGTTTTTAATTTTTTAAATGTTACATGAATATCATCAGAAGTCAGTTGAGTTAACGAACCGGTTATAAATGATTGGTCATTCCAACCAATTCTAACTTTTGGTTGATATATAGTATTTGTTTCTTTTGCAAAGAATTTTAATTGTCCGTAATCTTCCTCATCGTTTTCTAATACACTTGAATGTCTTAAAATTATACCCTCATTTGGCAATGAACCCGATACCCACGAAGTAAACATAGTTTTTACATTCATATTAATATCTGCACTTTGATAACTAAATGATTGTGATGTTGCCGAACCAGTCCACCACACTCCACCCTTACCATTATATGAACCCGTTACACTGCCTGTAATATATAATTCATTTGTAATCCAATCTATCCCAGTTGTTCTATGATTCCAAGTAACACCATCCGTTGAGATATCATCAAAACGAGTGCCGATTCCCATATCCCAACTTTGTGTAATTGGGTTTGCATAGATTACATAATCTATTGGTATTTCATTTGCTTCACATTCTCTAAGAATTAATTCAGCAGAACTCATAGTAACCGCACCACTAGCAAGAGATGCAGAAAGAGCAGTTGTTTCAAACTTTATTAGAGTATGGGCAACATCTTTTGAATTCCCGTAATAAACTGCAGATATTTCTAATATCTCATCTAAACCAGTGTTTTGTGTTGGTTGTAATTTATAGATTGTTGCATCTTTTGATGCTGTTAAAAAAGTATACATTAAACAACCCTCCCTTTAATATCTTTTGCTGGAAACTTAACTTCAAATATTGATGGGTCTAATGATGGGTATACCATTTTACCTTTTGTTGCTTCTGCAATGTTATATGAATTACTTGAATATTGACCTAAACATTTATTTACTATTTCACATTTTGGAACTGATTGAACTCCTTCTATTCCTGCAATTAATAATTCTAATTCACTTATGTTAATTGCCATATTAAATGTCCAATCATCTATATTAAAATAATTTGTAATTTCATCAATACACCTTACTAATACTTCTCTTTTATTATATCCACTATAAGTTCTAATTTCAAAATCAACCCCAATGTTTATAATAAACCCATCCATTAAATTTACACCATCTGTCAACAAACGATATTCATTTAAATAAGTTTTAAGATTTTCTTTTAATGCTTGATTTGTTCCGATTTGTACTAAATTCTTATTAGAATTATATCCTAAAATATATAAGTTAATTGCAAATGGATTATTCTTTTCGTTTGTATTATTTTTCTTTCCTACTAAAAATTTGTTAACCGCATCTTTAATTTCCATTTCACTCTTACCTTGTAAACTTGTTACAATACCTGTGAATTCACTTAGAGTATCTGGATTTGCAAGGATAGACGATGGTGAGTTGTTATCCAATTCCCCATCAGGTGCACAATATGCTTTAGCAATACCACCATACTTTGCAGGAAGTGATAGGGCTCTTACTTGATAATCTTTACGAGTTACTGCTCTATTTTGAGAACCAAATGTTGCTAGGGCGTTTTCTCTGATTTCATCAATGGTTTCTGCACCTCTTGCTCCGTTTGCTGCTGTTTCATTTTCAACTGCTATTGAACCCTTAGCTACTTTGTATGTTGATAATTCATCTCCACTAAGTGAAATTGTATCTTCATCAAATGAAACGTTTGTTATTCTATTTATTTCACCTTTTGGTGTGTTTGCAGTTATACCGCCACCCACTAAGTACGAAACTGTAATAGTAGTATTAGCGGGTGCTTGACCATAACTTCTTGTCTTTAAAAAGTTTGCAGGGTCAAATGATGCACCTAAATTATCTATTGATGAATTTAATCCTAATCCTACATTTTTGAAGTTTGGTATAAGAGTTTCATCAGATGAAGTAGAATTACCACCACCGAACACAATAGTTGTAGTATTATCTGAATTTACTTTTGTTACAAATCTACGAGAAGTTTTTATTAACTTCAAAATATTTGAAACTGAATCTTTGAATTGAACTAAATCCTTATCAGTTTGATTTGATACCGCATAATCAACAAATACCATCTCTTGTGCAAGATAGGGAACTTCATACCATTTATTTCCACTACTATCTCTTACATCATATATTTGAATTATATTTGTTTCTGCCAAATCTATTTTTGAAAATTCTTGTGCAGTTCCAAATGAAACATCTACTGTCTTTAATTCTGCAGATATTGCATTAACATACTTTTTAACTAAATAAAAGGTCGGTTCGTTGTTAGTATCTTTTCTATATATTGTAATCTCTCTTTCATCTTCAACGTTAAAATCTAATAATTCAGTTGTTCTAAATAGTGTACCCGTTGTATTTGCCTCTACTACCATTCCCTCTTTAACTCTAAGAAAATAATCAGAATCTGGTCTATTATTTGGTCCTTGACCGGTTGCAGGAACTAATTGATAAACTGACAATCTTACTAATGCAGGTGATGTTACTTTTGGTTTGTATCCTAAATATTGTGCAAGTGCGATAACATTTTCTTTATCCTCTGCATATAACATTAAGGATTCTTTTAATGTATCATCTATATAATATCCCAAAACATCACCAATATACGATGCCATTTCTATGAACATCATACCCGGTGAGGTTTCATTAAAATCTGAATATGTTTGTGGGAAATAAGTTTTTGCGTACTCAATTAAATTTTGACGGAAACCGGCAAAATCTTTATTAAGATATTTTATATCTCTACCTTGATTACTTTTTCTTGTTATACTATTTAATGCCATTATTATTATCCCCTAACTGTAAAAGTTATTTCTTGTGTTTCAATTGTATTTCCGACCGTAAACTGAATTGTCATATATGCTGTGTGTTTATCTTTCATAGCATCAGTCATTTCTACATCAATTTGTTCAATATTAATATATGGTAACCAATAACTAACAGTTTGGGTAATTACATCTTGTAATTTGTCTTCAAACATATCATCCATTGGTTCGAACAAAAGTGATTGTAATCCCGTACCAAACTCTGGTTGCATTACTCTTTCACCTTTTGCCGTTAATAGTAAATTTTTTAAATTTGCTTTTGCTTGTTCGAAAGATGTAAAGGCTTGTTCAAAATAACCAGTATTACCCTTTTTAATAGGTAAAGTTATCCCGTACGCGTAAGAATCAAATTCTTTCGTATCCTTTACAATTTTACTACCAAGTACATAAGCCATATTATTTCTTAAACCTCTTAACTAATTCCGAATTATCTCTATTTAAAATTCTGTCTAATCCTGCTAATCCAGTCGTAACACCTAACCCACCTTTTTTAATACCACTTCCTCCCATATCACCATATCCCATTTTAGAAGCCATTTGACTTCTCATTGTTTCAATCCCACCTTGTGCTCCACCTCCGTATGATATTGTTTCATCTATATCAGCTTCCGCATCCATATAGTTTGGAATGTGTGAATTTGTGTAACCTTCATTTATTGGTTGTTCCATTTGGTAATTATCTAAAATAGATGAACCACCTCCCACTTGTCCTGCACTTCTTTGTGCAGCAGTAAATGGTTTTGTTTGATTTAATATTTCATTTATAGTTGAATTTCTACTCAATTGTTTTGTTGGTTGAACTTGTCGTACTTCTTCTTTAATAGCAGTAGTTGTTGTTCTATCTTTTTCTAATAATAGAGTTGCTAATTCAAACGGGTCAACTTCTTCCAAAATATCCTTTTTAGGTTTTGGAGCAGAAGTTTCGTTCAATAACTTACTAACTTCCTCTTTAATCATTTTAGGAAGCTGTTTCTTAATTTCTTGTTCTACAACTAATTTGATTAGTTGTGCTAATTTTTTAGAATCCATTTTAAAAATATTTGTTAACTTACTATAAATATATGTTTTGAGTATTTTGCATTTTTATGAGTACAAATTGGGATTTTCTTTTAATTTTTTCCAATATCCACAAAATTTTTGTTTTCTATCCTCCAATCCATTGTACCCCCCATTAATTCGTTTTGTAATATATTTTAGTGTTCCCATCGAATCATCTACTGCTGCTTCATTTAATTTACGAGTTCTCCAAAACCAACACGCAGTTTCTGCAACATATTTTTTTTCAACTAATGTAGAGTTTGCAACTACATCATCAGAAACACCTTTTCTAAATTGAGTATAATTTGCACGACCTGTAAGTTGGATATAACCCCGTCCAGCATATCTAAACCCATCTCCCGCTTGTAAGTTACCTAAATCTTTTCTACCCTCATACCTTTGTTGAGTTGCAGATGGCCCCCATATTTCTTTTGTATAAATAAAATTACCGCTCTCATGTGCACATTGAGCTAAAAAGTGTGCCTTTTGTAATGGAGTAGTTATACCCCATTTACGCATCGCATCAATCACAACTTGTGGTGGTTCTTTTAATTTTACATTTCCACACTCTTCAATTCTTTCGGAATTAGTTGCTTGGACTGCAGTGGAATCTTCACTATTTTGTGATGCATTACTACTATCATTATTTCTAATTGCAGGACTTGATTGTGATTGACCACTTAAACCTGCTGAGGTAGATTCGTTTATACCATATCCCTTTTCAGTAGCATCATCTGCTATAGCTTCTTGTTCTGGTGATAATTTTATAGCTTCTTCAACTTGTTTTTGTTCTGCTGCTTTTTCTTCAGGTGTTGCTGGTATACTATTACTACCTCCAGCCGGAGTACCCTTCCCCGCGGGTGGTATTGTATAACCAACGAATGGGATTGCACCCGGCCCAGGTGTTAATAGTGGTGGATATAACGAAGTGGTTAAATACATCCCTTGAATAGTGGGCAGATGGGTTTGAATTGATGCAATCAATTGGTCTAAAAATACTGCCGAATCATCTGTTGGTTTTGCCATTTCGTTTAACTATATTATAATTTTATTTTTTATCCACACAAGTTGGTGGAATTACAAAACCAGAAATAGTTGATACTTTTGGAGTTTTTACAAAACATCCACATCCATTTCTATTGAATCCACCACCGCCGGTATTTCCTTCTATTGTAGTTATTTTACCATCTTTTGATATTGCTGCTACAACTCCAATGTGATGTTCCTTACCTTCAGGTCCATACAACGCTGCAGCACCAATCTTAGGTGATTTACTATATGTACCATTTTTTTTACCCCATGTAGCCCAATTCCTACAAGATGCAGAACCAGGAGGTGTTTTTAACCCCGCAGATTTCCACCAAGCAGTTACTGCAGCTGCACACCAGTAATATCCCTCACCTGTTGCTCGGACCTGTCCCTGATTATCTAATCCCGTTAATTGAACCATTATATCAATACGACCAGGTTTACCCGGTGGGGTTTCTCCACCCGCTTGATTTCCACCATAGTTTAGTCCTGCACCTTTATTTGCTTTTGTACCGGTTTCTAATATACCAACATCCTTTTTAGCAAATTCAACTACCTTTAATCCAATAGGACATGAAGTATCAACATTACCATCAATTTTAACCGGAGTTGAATTTATAGGTTCATTCGATTCTATTGAATTTGCTTGTCTTGTATCAATTTCTTTTTGTGTTTTATCAATATATTCTCTAGCACCATCACGTTGTTCTTCCGTTGCACCGGAATTATTAATTGTGTTAGATGCCCTTTTAATTTCTTCTTTTTTCACCTCAATATCTTCATCTGATAATTCATATGGGTCTTCAAATACTTTTCCAACAGGTGCATCAGAAGCAGCATCCGTTGGTTTTATTAATATTGGTTCTAAACTTTGTATATCAGTTGGTTGCCAAGTTCCGGGATTTGTAATCATACTACTAACTGTCACAATATTTATAATTGCACCAGGAGATGGTATAATTGGAGGTGGGACTTGACTCATCGTTGCACCTGTCCAATAAGCTAGAAACGCAGGCCCCATATTAGTAATAATAGGATGTTCACCTGATGGTTGTTGGAATGCTGTCGCAAGAATACCATTTAAGGTACTCTCCATTAATTCAGTATTACCCTTTGCAACTGTAATATTATTAACGGAATCAAATCCTCTTTTAACTGCCATATCATATTCTAATGTAAGTTTTTTTGCAAAAGCACCATAGGAACTAATTCCTGCTTGGTTTTGCATATAACTCAACATATTTTGTTTGAATATTTCTAATGACATCTTATTCAGTAAAATTTAAAGTTGATTTGAATTTTTCTAATCTACCTTTAATATCGTTAAATGTACCTCTATTTTCAGGACCAGTTGCAGTTGGACCAGAAGGGGTTTTAAATATCTGTGCATTAATAGCATCAATAAGTTCTCCTAACAATCCTTGCAAGGTTTCACCTCTCACTAATGGTTCGGCATCACTTTCGGTATTAAGATATATTTGTCCTTTACCACCTAAGATGTAAGTATTGTTATCATTTGTTGTAATTCTAACATCACCATTAAAATCTAAATCTGCACCAGCTTTACCATTATCAATTGACATTTTACCATCTGATATAAATCCATAATTTCCTTTTGAATAGAAAATCATTTCTTTAGATTTAGCAGATATTATAATTCTTTCCGAATTTACTAATAACTGGTCACTACCTTTTAGTTCCGATGGATACGCTTCAAAATGAGTTGGTTTGGTTTCAAAATTTGAAGAACCACCATCATCAATAATACCTGGTTGGAAATTTAATTTGTAATCACCTGATGTAATTGCAATAATTGTACCATCTTTATTTACATCTTCTTCCGTTAAAGACCCTTTTTTTAGTTTATTAAGTGATTCACTATTTTGTCTATTTCTTAAAATGATAGTTGGTGCAAATTTTCTATCTTCACCATCACCATTATTGTATCCACTAAAACGAATTGATTGACCAAATCGTGATTGTATTACTTTATCACCTTCATATAATTTTAGGGGATTAACTTGTTGTTCTTTAAAGTATTTACCTATTTCGGTTTTTCTATCATCAGTACCACTCCCTCCACTTGGTGTACCGGTAGCACTGACAGTACTAAGTTCATTAGTATCACTTCCAGCTGGTTGAGTATGTGGATATGTTTTAATATCTACATCTTTTCTAGCATTACCTATATTAATATTTCCAGTGACCGTTCTTTTATAATGCAATTTACCTGCTACATCTATAAGTTGAACTGTCTCACCTACTAATGGAATACCTTCTTCTGGATTAAATGGTGGATATGCTTTGTTTTGTTTAGTAGCAGATGTAGCATCTTTTACTGGTCTTATTGCGGCATATCCAATAGTAGATGTATTTTTTTGTTCTACTTCGCTAAAATCATATTTAAGTAATAACTCACTTGTGTCATCTAATATAATATCTACTACAATACCTACTGTGTTACTCGCACTTCCTGCTGTAGATGTTGAATTGGGGTTGAACCCACTATTTGATATACCTAATCTACTAGTAGCCATTACTTTTTAATTTTTTGTTTTATCTCTTCTACTTCGTTTGTTAACTCATCAACCTTAGCATCTTGTTCATCTTTTACCTCTAAGACAGTTATTTCAATTTCTTTTAATAATTGTTCTTTTTCTGCATCAGATAAGAACCCAACATCTCCTTCGGATTTTGAATTCGCACTAATTATTCTTTGTGCAATTGCTGCTAATTTTATTAGAGAATCATCGTTCCTAACCGATACATCGACTAGGTCTTTTATGATTGGGCCGATAACTGCCATATCACCTGCGTGACGAATAATATTTTTCATTTCTGCTATTAATTCAGAAATTCTTTTTCTTTTGTTTTGTTGGTTATCATAGATGTCTTTAAACAATCCACTTAAATCCTTGCCCGGAAATAACTCAAAATGTATACTCATATTTTTATAATTAAGTTCATTATATAAATATAAGGAATAAAAAAACCCCATTTTAGTGGGGTTTTTCTCAATTAAGATTTCTTTTTATAATTTCCTTTTTTCTGCTGTTCTGATACTGTCTTTTTAGCAAGTTTTTTTCGGTTCTTATCTTTTACTTCTTTTTTTGTGGCTGCCATTGCATTATTCCTTTTCTAGTTTGTTTATAATAATTTGGATTTTAGGGGTATATCCTTTAGGTAGTTTATTGATAATTCCTTTAAATGATTTAACTTTATGGTCGTAATAGTTTACCTCTAATATGGTTTCGGTTAAGTTCATTATAGTTTGAGATGATGTCCACATTTTAGGAGTATCCTTTCTCATATTTAATACACTATCTTTTTTAAAGAATTGTTTTCTTAATGCAATACCTACTTGTTTCCAATCAGTAATTTTATCAATTATCTTTTCAGCACTTAATTTTCTCATTTTAGAACTTAGATACTTTTTACCATCAGAATAACCCGTACCAACATAAACGTGGCCGTGATTTGTTCGGACAACGGGACTCTCCGTATTTTGTAATTCTAATTGAGGTTTAAGATTTGGTATATTTTCAACACTTACCATTTGTTTAGGGGTAGAAATAAATGTATGGCCAGATAATCCTTTATTTTTATTTCCCTTCCAAACTATTGTTGCTTTGATTGCTTCTTTAAGAGTTTTCTTTGAGAATATACTTCTCATCTTCGCACCATCTGCTCCATATCCTCTCATGTTTTGAATCAACTTTCCTTCCGCCTCATCGTATCCAACTAAAAGTGCTGAATTAACTACTCCCAAACCATACTCATTCATACCCTCACTCCAATCAGTTACCTCATCGTGTAAATACGCAACTTCAACTCCATCGATTAATTCGTGGATTACTTCTAATTTAGGATGATATCCTCTATCACGATTCTTTGCTAAAATAAATTTATCATCTATTTCTTTAGAAACTATAATACATTCTTGTATGATATTCATTTTAGGTGTTCGTATGAGTTGGTTACAAATCTCTACAATAAATATAGTTATAAATAAAAAAAGGAGATAAACTCCTTTCTTATTAATTGTATTCTATTTTATTTTTTTCTTAACGATGTAATTGTTAAGCACTAATGTATCCATATCGCAATCTAAAAATGTATCTATTGCATCTTTCGGAGTGTTTACAATGGTCTTATCTTTAACGTTGAATGATGTATTCAAAACAATTGGATATCCGTTATCCTCCTCTAATTGTCTAAGCAAGGAATATACTATACGATGTTGTTTAAAATTTAAAGTTTGTATTCTTGCTGAACCATCTATGTGTGTAATTGCCGGTAGATTTTTTTTGTGTTCTTCTTTTACTTGTACCACTTGATTCATATAGGGTACTAATGGTTTGTAATCAAAGTATTTTAATCTATCTTCCTCTTTTACAATCGGAGCGAATGGTCTAAATCCTTCTCTTTTTTTAATTACCTTATTTACTCTTGCTTTCATTTGAGGGTCTCGCGGATTAGCAAATATAGACCGATTGCCAAGGGCTCTTGAACCAAATTCCATTCTACCTTCGTACCAACCGATAACATTACCATTTGTAATTTCTCTAGAAATGGTTGTAATAATTTCTGAATGATTTTTATATTCATACCATACTTCATTTTCATAGTTTTTTAATTCGGTTTCGATTTCATCATTAGTATTAAATGTACCTAAATACGGATTTGTATTTATTACTCTAACAGCGGATTCGTTATGTGTATAGTAATAATTTAATGCAGACCCAATAGAAGAACCCGCATCAGATGGAGCAGGTGGAATCCATAATTGTTTATAACCAGTATTTTTTAGAATCTTCCCATTTGCAGTTCCGTTATATGCACAACCACCACTTAGACATAAATTATTCGTTGCCCTAACAGCAAACATTTTATTTAATAATCTAAAAAATAAAAATTCATATTGATGTTGGATTGTTGCTGCTAAATCTTTATGTTCTTGTGTTAATTCATCCTCTGGCAATCGATTTGGGAGTTCAAACAACTCCCCTAATTTTTCATTAAACATTGAATTGGTTGAATAATCATATGTAAAATAATTCATATTGATTTCAAACCCACCATCTTCCATCAATTTATATAATTGCTGAAATTTATCTAAATACGTTTGGGAATTACCATATGGTGCTAAACCCATTACCTTATACTCGCCTTCATTTGGTTTAAATCCTAAGAACGCTGTCATTGCAGAATATAACATTCCTAATGAATGTGGAAATTTAATATTTTGTAATTTTGTAATATGATTTCCTTCTGCAAATGCTAAAACAGTACTTTCCCATTCGCCTACCCCATCTACTGATAATATAGTTGCCCTTTCAAATGGAGAGGTGTAATAGGAATATGCTATATGGGATAGGTGATGGTCACCATATGCTAAGATTATATTTGGATTTGTAATCTCATATATTTTAGATTCAATTTCTTTAGCCTGTTCTTTATTTGAATCAATAATAGATTTTCGTTTAAAGAAATTAACTAATCCACCTCTTTTAGTAGATTCTTCAATTCGTTCTAATTTTAATTTAGGGTTTTCGTAAAAGGTAACAACTGATATATCATCACCTGTTATTTTATTATCCTTATACAACCAATTGATAGCATTAGTTGGAAATGCTGAATCGTGTTTTATTACTGTAAAACGTTCCTCTTCCATTGCACCGATAACCAACCCATCTAATATTAATGCGGCTGAGGAATCGTGATATCCACATGCTATACCTAAAATATATTTTTTATTCATCATCTATATCATCTTCAGTTAAATCAATTTTTGAAATATCAACCCAAAATGGTTCATTCTTAACAATAAAGTCACCTGTTTCTAAATAATCATTCAACATTTTTTTCTGATGTTGTTTCATTATATTTACAACTTTTGTAATGTAGTGTGTCTTACAATCTGTCATTTCTCTTATAAGTAGATATAGATGTTTTTTATTAAAATTTTCTATAAACTCACTTCTACGGAATAATTCTAAGACTGCATCTGCAATTTGTATATCTCTTTTTTTATTAAAAATAGTAGTAAGATGTTTATCCCAATACAATAACATTAGGTCTTTAAATTCTCTAAACTCACTTCCTTCTTCCACTTCATAAAAATCATTCTCCGGATTCCAACTTTCTGGCATATCGGATATCAATGCATTTTGTTTCCAACGTTTGTAGTTACCATTATTCTTTAAGATTAAATGATTCTTTGCAATAATAGTAAAATAGGAAAAGGCTCTTCCTTTACCTTCTTGAAACATATGCATTTTCTCTACTAATGTAGATACAACTTCCGTTTGAATATCTTTTTTAGGGACATCAAAATATGAAAATTTAAAAGTGTTAATTACGTTTTCTGCTAATTTCTCAAAAGGTGCTTTGATTTTTTCTTCGTAAAGTTTACTGCGTTTTACGGGGTCTTTCAACTTATTATATTCTACAATTGCATCTTGCGCAGGTGTACCGAAATATATTTTTGATTTTGGTTTTCTTTGTTTTGCCATTTTGGTAATTATAATATTTCGTTTAAGTTTTCAACAATTGTTTTTAATTCGGTAAATGTAGCACCAACTTCATCATCGGATTCGAATGAACCACGAGAATCTACGTTCCTTAAATTCTCTAATGCGTTAGATACTTTAAGTTTAACCTCTAATGTAGTTTCTACAAGAGTGTCTTCTAATTCTTCGTTTTGTTTGAGTAAATTGATTATACCAATAGTAAATGTTATATTTAACACTACTGAAATTAGTAAAATGATGTAAATGAATGTCATAGGTTGTTTTTACGCTTCACCCACCGGTCCGTAATATATTCCTAATTTGGAATCATCATCGGATGTTTGAGTGTTTGCTTTTTTTATATTGTTTTCTAATTGTTTTACTTTTAATTCAACTTTTTCATACCATTCTTTTTCTAAAATTATACCTTTATCTATTAAGATATTTACAAGGGTATCTATTACAATACTATGGTTTAAAGTGTGTTGTTCTATCTGTTGAAGAATCAATTTCTTCTGCTCCTTTTTGGTTAATTTCATTTATTAAATCTTTTATAGTAAAATTATTATTTTCATCTAAATTACCAAATGCTTTTTTAATTGATTCTTCATGATAACCTAATGCAGAAGCCAATCTTGCACATATAGTTTTAAATTCAAAAATGTTTAATTCATCTGGTATTGTAAATTCTATTTCAGATGCTTCTCTTGCGTGTTCTATATACTCATCATCGGTATATTTAAACATTAATTTTGCCATTGTATTGTTTTTAGTTTCTATTTATTTTTTTTGTAATATCTCTTGTATAATTGTTATCATGAAAAAAACTATCAAATAGTGAATCATTTTTTATATATCCATCTTTACACATTAAATCAAACATATAATCTGGTAATGTTTTAGAAATATACTCATTTGATATATCGTTAGAATCAAACATATCTAACACAAATTTTTTAATTCCGTTTACTATTTCAATTTTTTTATCAAAATAAATTTGATTCTCACTTGGGTCTTCATTTATAAACTCACCATTAATAATATCAATATAGGTGCCAACTTTATCGGTTAATACTGATTCTAAAAATATTATATTATCTTTTAATTTATGGGTTTCAAAATCATAAAATCCCTTAACATCGTCTAATACGGGGTTTCCTTTATAAGTAATATATCTACCTTTAAATTTTAATCCGTATGCTTTTTCTATATTGTATTGTGTTGTTCCTTGATAACCAGTATCAACCATCAATACATTTTTAGAATCTCCAATAACTTCTGTTATATATTTTTTATACGCATCTCGTGTTATTTTAGATTTTTGTATTATTTCCTTTAAATACAAATCTAAATTTGGTAATGTCTCATTACTATCTACTATTACATCGTTTTCAATAATTGGTCTTATGCCAAATCTACGTTTTAATAAATTAGATAGTTTTCCATTATATCTATGTAAATCAAATGTTCTAAATATATCAGTAGTATTAAAAATTGAAACTATTGTTGATAATGTACGAGATGTTTTAAAATATACTGATGGTGGTAAATTATATTTCTCCCTAAATAATTCGTATATTTCTTGTAAAAAGAACCCTTCTCTTGAATTAAAAAGGATTTTGTCAGAATCACCTATTTCGGTTTTTAACCAATCAAAATAATTGAATAGTAATGGGCCGTAGTAAATGTATCCTAAATCTTCTAATGAGGTTATACTTATCCAATCTCCTCTATCTAATAATAATTTAGTTTGATGACTTATCATTGTATTCCTATTACTTTAAATGATGGTATACCTAATTCAACCCACATATCTATTATTCGTTCATCATCATCATATGCACAAAAAATGTTTTCCTTAATTTCAGTTTCATATATTTTTCTTTTAAAAACGGGTGCTTTTAAAAAATTATTTTCCCAACTTCTCATATATAATTTATCATATGGGATATCGTATTTTTCTAACCACTCTTTAGTAACCTTTCTAGTGGATTCAGGTCGACCTGTTAATATAATAACTTCAGTCCCATTTTCTTTATAATTCTTTGCCAATTCAATCATTGGTAAATTAGGCTCATCCATTATTATATTTTTAGATGAATGGACAATATCCCAATCTAATTTTCCATTTTCTTTCTTTGCTAATTCAAATCGTTTATTACTTAAAGACAAAGTATTATCTATATCAATTATTACTATCATAATTCTCTTAAACCTTGTTTTTCATAACTTACAGGTACTTTAATTCCGGTATTACAACCATTACAATTATCACAAAATGTAATATATCCCAACTCAGTATAACCTAAATCAAATTTAATTAACTCTTCATTTGATATTTCATTTAAAGTAACAAAATCATTATCACTTAAAGGGAATAGATTTGTTCTTACTGCTGAGGTATTAAGATGACAATAATAAAACTTACCATCGTTCAATCCTCTAAACGGTGCGGTACAACTATCAAAGTGTTTAATTAATTTATCTATTTCTAAATTCTTCTTAACTCTCAAATCCCCAAAATCATACCATTCAATTTCATTTCTAACATAATGTTTAATGTCATAATTTTTATATTCCTCAATAGTACGCATAACTTTATTTTTAAGTTTAGGTAATTTATCTGAATAATTACTTATACTTAAAATAACATCACTATCTTTTAATAATTGTAGAGTGCTTTCTTTTGGAATAACCGTACCATTAGTAGTGATTATAAATTTATCTAATTTATTTATATGGTTTAATAAAATATGTTGGATTATATTTTCAATATCTGGATGTAGAAATGGTTCTCCTCCAACTAAATGAAATACACTTACAAAATCTACAACTTTAAAATATGAATCTATATCAGTTATAATAGTTGATATATTTCTATGATTTGGGTTATCATAATGTGGTATAAACATATTACAATGTGAACACGCTAAATTACACCTTTCAGTTACCAATACATCCGTTTGAAATATATGAACTAAATTTTTATACATCAACGGCCAGATACCTGCTATGTGTTTGTATGTGGTGTGGGTTACATTACGTTCATCCAAATACTTTGTATATCGTTGTCTATATTCATCTGTTGTAATAATAACTTTTTCATCGCCTTTAAATTCATCAATATGAATTAATTTTATATTCCTTCTATCACTTTTATAATATTTGGCTTCTCTATAATAAGAACTTATTTCATTTAAATTATTTATAATCGTACTATTTTTTATATCGTGGTCAACAATATATTTTATTTTTAATACACCACTCCCAAATAAAAAATCCATACTTCTAATAAATTGGACACATTCTTTACTTGCACCAAATAAAACATATTCAGTTTCAATATCCCAATTAGATATAAATTGTTTAAAATTATGTAATTCTGGATTATAAATCATAATTTACTTATAGGATTTTTCCTCCTTGTTCAATTAAACTTTGTGCTTTTTTATATTTCACAAATTCAGTAGTACCATCTTTTAATTGAACCATCACCATCTCATTTCTACCATAAGTTTTTGGTGCAATATAAGTTGTTGAATATCTACGATTTGGATTTGTAATTAGAATTCCATTTAAGTGGTCTATTTCATGTTGTGCAACAACACATTCCATTAATCCTAAATCATTAAAAAATTCTTCCGAATCTTTCCAATCGCCCAACTCATTATCAGGTGAAAATACAACCGTCCCTAAGTTATCACATTCGACCGTAATCTTCTTTGCACGGATAGTTTTAACCGGACTCTTCATTGTTTTATCAATTGATAAACATTGTTCTACATATGCAACTGAATCCTGTGAGTATTCTACAATCTTTGGATTGATTAATACTAATGGGTCTTTTACATTAATTATACATGCTCTAACATCTAATCCTAATTGATTAGCGGATAACCCAATACCACCGAACTTAACTAATCCACTTGCTAATATTGTAGAAATAGATTCTATATCAGCAGGTGTGAATTTAGTTTCACTAATTGATTTTGATAATTTTAATTTGTCTTTTACTATGTTCATTTTAATTATTTTCTTAATGGATGATATGGATTTATATAATTTGGTTTAAAATATTCATCAGTATATTCTAACTCCTCTGGAAATATGGATAATTGTTTACCATATTCATTTTTGGGTTCTACTAATTTGTTTGCTATCTTTCTAATTTTTTCACCCAATTCATAATTGTTTGGTGTTTCGTTTATTAAAGAAAGTGGAATTTCAATTGTTAATTTATTCATACTATTTATTTTAAAATATTATCTTACAAAGATACAACATTTTTTTGATAAAACCAAATGTTTTTCATTATTTGAATTTAGATAATGTTTTTTCATTACTTTTTGTCTTTGCTTTCTTTGCCTCTTTGGTTTGAGTTTCTATTAATTTCATTCGTTGTGTCCAAGCAGGTTTGTATTTAAATTCAACTGATATTGGGCCATTGGCAAATTTAGTTTTATCATATTTCCAAATAGAAATACAGTCATCATCTTCATAGATGTGTTCAAATTTTAATGGTTTATCTTTTACGGATGGTTCTGGTTTCTTTGCCATATAGTAAATTTAAAATGTAAAAAATTTATTTATCAATCCCAATAGTATATACGATAGTTTATAACCAACAAACGCACCTATTGCTGATGGGAATGGGAATATTATTAATTTTCCAAAATCAGTTACATATTTAGGTCTATTTACAATTCTACCCATAAAGGTATAATACGTTATATACCCTATTAGTACTGCAATATCGGCTCGAGTTGCAATGAATACAACTAACATTGCTCCTAAAAAACCAAAAATAAAATTATCTCTTACACCTTCCCATATTTCTTGTGTGGTGCAATCTTTCCATTCTTTAATTATCTTATCTATTTTAGCCCTTTGCTTTCCCATTCTATTTAATTACTTAGGGGTGCTTTAATTTTTGGATGTGATTCATATCCTATTAATTCAAAACAATCAGGTCTATAACTTTTAAGTTTTTCATCTAAAGTTTTTTCACCCAATCTTTCTTTAACCAACTGATGTTGATACCAATTCCTTTCCGTTATTTGAATCTTTGGTAAATCATATGGGGTTCTACTGATTTGTTCTTTTGCTTGTTCAATGTGGTTTTTATATAAATGAACATCTCCTAAATTACCAATCAGTTCGTCTGGCACCATATTAACTTCCTTTGCAATAATCTCCAACAACAATCCATAAGAAGCAATATTAAATGGTAATCCTAAAAATGTATCCACACTTCTTTGATTCCACATTAAAGATATAGACCTCTTTGGGGTTGGTGTATAATATGAATTATCAAAATCAGGTAATTTGTTCGGGTCAAAGAATCTTTCCATACCTGTTTCATAATTATTATTAAACCAAATATTATATCGTCTCTCATCACTCAACTCTTGTGTATACATTTGGAATCCATAATGACAAGGTGGTAACACCATTTGGTCTAACTCACCTACATTCCAAGCAGATACCATTAATCTTCTACTATCGGGATTTATTTTAAGTTCGGTAATAAGGTTTTGAATTTGGTCAACATATTCAGATTGAAGATACACTCCATCCGTTCCATCGGTGTTTCCTTCTACCCACGTATCACCTTTCCAACTTCTCCATTGTTTACCATAGATTGGTCCTAAATCTCCCCACACATTTGCCCAAGCTTTATCAGTTTTAATTAAATTGATAAATTGTTCTTTTGTATAAGATGCTTCATGTTGGGTTTCTTCTAAATAGTTTTTGTAAGCATCACCATCCCAAATATGACAATCATAATCTAATAGGAATTTGATATTAGTACTACCTCTTAAAAACCATAAGAGTTCGGTTACAATAGAATTCCAATGCATCTTCTTTGTAGTAAGTAAAGGAAATCCTTCACTCATCTTATGACGTATCTGATGACCAAATTCTGATATAGTACCAGTTCCGGTTCTATCTTTTTTCTCTACCCCAAACGCAATGATATCACTAAGTAATTGTTGATACTTTTTATCTAAGGTATTCATTAAGCAATTGCTTTTACTTTTGTAAAATTAAAACTTCTCCAACCTGTTTTTTCTACATCAAATACGGTAATCAAATCTGATTCAACTACATTTCCACTTTCATCTAATCTAACAACCTTATCAGTTTTAGGATGAAACTCTTGTGGGATTTTACTAATTAGTTTTGTACATAACATTGTTCTATCCGTACCATCTGCTTTTGTAAATGTTACTGATACAACTTCAGTTTGTAATTTCTCTACTAATTCTTGTTTTGTGATAATTAATTCCATTTTTCGTTTATTTTATTGTTTTTAAATTGTTTCTTTCTCTAAATTCTCTTTCAGTATTTCTATCATAGCGTTCTTTAAATTGTGAAATTCTAACAAACTCTTCATATGCTTCTCTATGATAATGTTTAATATGTTCTATTCCTAATTCATATCTGAATATGGTTTCATCATATCTTAATTCTTTATAATCAAACCCATCCCCTTGAACTTTTATTTCAAGTTGTAATGAATCAATTGTACGTTGTAATGAATCTATATTATTATAACTAATTGTAGTAATTTGCTTTTCCGATGAATTTCTACTCAATCCATATGCAATTATTATAATTGTTATTACTAATATTATAGCTAATATATTTGTAGTTCTCATATTATTTTATTTGTATATATTCTGAACGTTTATACTCTTTTTTTAGTTGGTAATCCAATTTCCAATTTTTAATAATTTCTTCTGCTTGAAATTTATTTTGAAATGGATAATCACCCGATACCCATACTTTAAAAGGCAATGTACCCATACTTGTTCTAAACCAAACTTTTTGTTGTGGTTGGTACATTCGGGTTCCATTGATAACAAAAGTTTCAATTCGATACTTTGGTTTTGCTTCTAACGTTATTACTCCCAATAACATTAGTACTATTAATAGTTTTTTCATATTAAAAGCTAAGATACGAAAAAAATCTTAGAATACCAAATTATTTCCTAAGATTTTCTAAACGAAGAATTTCATCTTTAATTTTCTGATTATATGGATTCCATTTTATATTATCCAATAACCACTTACGATAGTAGGGTGGAATGGATGCTACTGGTTTGTTTGCATACTTACCAAATGTCATATAAATCTTTTGTATCTCCCCCTCTTCATTTCGTTGTTCTGATAAATTGATACCACCCTCTAAGTGGATTCCAATTTCGTGCATTGGGATACCTGTAAGTTTCTTTTTATTTTCACCATACAATTCCCATATACCATCCGCATCTTCTTTATAGTAAAGAGATTCTACTTTACCGAACTTATCAACTGCACCAACAAAATCCACAACTAAACAATTTTGTTTATTATCGTGAATACGAGTTCCTCTGCCCACAAACTGATACCACCACGAAATTGATGCAGTAGGTCGACCGGTGATTAAACAATCTAATTCTGGATAATCAAATCCAACTGTCAATACATTCACCTGAACAATTACTCTAATTTTTTGATTACGAAATTCTTCAATGATTCGATTACGTTCTCCGGTTGGGGTTTCTCCGTGCACTACTGCTGCAGATGGAATCTTTCCTGCTAATTGGGTTGCTTGTTCAATGGTTGGTACTGCAATCAATATTGATTTTCTATCTTGTAGTTCTCTAACTTTCTTTACAATTTTATCTTGTAAATTTTGATTCTCATATGCACGTGCAATGGAATCATTTGTATATTCAGCACCAGATGAATTATATACTAATGCTCCCGTATCAAAATCATAAGATTGATATTCTAATGGAGTCCAAAACCCCATCTTCACAATTTCTTCAATTTGAGAAACGTGAATGATATGTTTAAAAAATGTTCCGTGTTTAGAACGATTCGTTAACATTACCAATTTAGAATATGGACCAGTCTCACCCATATTGGTTTGTAGTTTAAGTGGAGTTGCAGTTAAACCCAATACATGAGTTGCCTTCATTCCATCTATAAACTTTCTTAGTTGACCATTCTTATCTCTTGGATATCTATCACACTCATCTATTATAACTTTGGTAATTCCTAACTCTCTGAATTTCCATGCAATGTTTATGATAGAACCAATTGTTGCATAGGTAATATCACCAATCTCCTTCTCACCCATTGATGCCGAATAGATTGATGCTTTACCACCTAAGTTAATAAGTTTATTATAGTTCTGTTCTAATAATTCTTTTGAAGGTTGGATTACCAATACCTTTTCATTAATACCCTTTGCGATATAGGCAATAACAATTGACTTACCGAATGCAGTAGGTGCAACGATAATCGATGGTGCCATTTTTGGGGTATTAAAAAACTCAATACCAATAGCAACTGGTTCTAATTGATAATCTCTTAATTTCATTTAAAAAAATAATTCAATTAAAATTATACTCAATAGTGTAACGATTCCTCCGACTACCGCTATTGATGTGAAATTTTCTGAATCTTCAACTTGTTGTTTTGTTTTTCCTTGATTTTCCATATTATTTTATAAAAGGTAATATTGCTAATTCTTTTGCTTTGGCCTCTACCATAATATCTACATTGTTACCATATGTGTTAGGTAATGAATTGATATAAAGGGAATGGGCTTGTGGTTTTTCTTTTGGGTTATTTTCGTGTAATGCTTTTGATTCTGAATAATGTACAACTGGTGTAATTCCTGCTGGCCAAGTTGTGATTGCGAGTTTAAGTGCTTGTTCTTCGGATAAATCACCGGTACAAAATTGGTGATGATGATAATCGAATACAATAGGAACACCGATTGCATTATGGACATACATAAGGTCTTTAACTGAATACATAGATGCCTTATCATCATTCTCTATTGTTAACCGCTTACGAACCGATGGAGAGAGTCTTTGGAAGTTAAGTATGAATCTATCCAATGCAGATTTTTTATCTCCGTAAACACCATTACAATGGATATTAATTTTATTGTAAGGAGTTTTAGATAATCCCATTATATCGAATATCTTACCATGCAATTCTAAATCAGCAAGTGTTTTTAATACAACTGATTCGTTAGGTGAAACTAATACATTGAATGGACCAGGGTGGGAGGTAATACGAATATTATGAAACTTAGCAAAATCACCAGCCTTTTTAAGTTCTGATTTAATTTCTTTATAATCTTTGAGTTGAGTAATATCGATATGGTCGCCCCACGGGATAATGGCGGATGATAAACGAAACAATTTAATTCCGTTCATTCTATTCCATTCTAAAATCTTAATAACATCTTTGGAGTTGAGTAAGGTTAATTCGGATACATAATCCATACCTTTGGCTTGGAATGTTCGGTTAACCATACTTCGGTTAGTAGTTACTTTCTTACCCATACTCATATTAATACAAGCATATCCTAAATTCATCATTCTAATACAATTTGTTGTTATACAAATATACGAAATATATCTGATAATACCAAATTATTTATCATATAATTTATTTATTATATGGGTTGAGCTGAAGCCTTCCATCTTAGGGAAATATACGATTTCACCTACATATTCACTCCCTACAATTCGTTTACCCCTATATTCTTCTCCAATAACCATAATGGCCGGTCTCATTGTTTTAATGTGGGTTTCCAATTGTTCATCCGAATCAAATATTACAACTCTATCAACATATTTGATAGCTTCTAATAAGGTGATTCTACTTACAATATTATTTATAGGTCGTTGTTCTCCTTTTAATTCGGTAACCCTCTTATCACCATCAACCCCAACAACTAGGAAATCCCCTAACTCTGCTGCCCTCTTTAATAATTGAATGTGTCCTAAATGAACAATATCAAATGTACCATTTACCCAAACTTTTATCATAATAAATCATTTGGTGTTTTTCTATAAATTCGATATGAATCCGAATCAAAGTGTTCCGTACTTACCTCATACACAACTCCCTTTTCTTGCAAAGAAGTAAGTTGATGTGGTGTACCCTTTTCAATATAAACGGAATCGCCTTCGTTTAGAATTTCTTTTTTTATTATACCAATCTTAGTATCAATCCATCTGAACTCAAATTGTCCATCTTGTATATACCACGTTTCGTTTTTAAGCATATGATAATGCATTGAAAACTTGTCACCTTTTTCTGCGAAAACTAAAAGTTTACCACAATATTGTGCATCGTTATGAACCCATAGTTCATATCCCCACGGCTTTTGTACTTTTGTTGGTCTTGTTATTATCATACTGCGAAAGATTCTCCACATCCACATGTACGGGATGCATTTGGGTTTATAAATTCAAATCCCTTACCATTCAATCCGTCTGAGAAATTTAATTCTGTTCCGAAAAGATATAATAATGATTTATTGTCTACTAAAATTTTTACTCCTTTATCTTCTGCAAGATTATCTCCTGCCTGTTGGTCAGTATCAAATGAAAGGTCATATGACAATCCACTACATCCACCACCTTTAATGGAAACTCTAACAAAGGGAGTTTTAAATCCACTTTCTTCAATGAGTGAACTTAGTTTCTTAGCTGCGGTTTCTGATACTGTTACCATTGTTAATAAGTTTTACTTGAAAAATCGGTTGGATATTGAGATGGTTTTATATATCTAATCCAATAGTTAACCGCATTCTGGTCATTTATCCATTTTGTCTTATCACTCCAATCAAATCCTTCAAATGCGTAATAGGGTTTATAATCTCTAATTATCTGAGCTCTATTTGGATGTGCGGTTACTTCATTTATTAATCCATCACCATCGGTATCATATCCATCAATAGAACCATCTCTATCATAATCAATCGGTCTGACCGTATAATCAGGTTTGAGGTTTAATAAATCTTCATCTGGTTCATCTATTAGTGGATTTTCAAAAGGAGGTTCGTATAATCCTGCTTGTTGATTATCTTCCACCATACCACTTAAAATATCTTCTTTTGTAGAATTTTTTTCACTATCTTTATATATTTGATAATTTTTTTCCACTAAGGGTTCTTTCTCACCATACATATTTTTTTTACCAATCAATCCATTGAATGCAATGATAAGTGCAACTGCAAGTGGGTCAAATACAAATACGATAATGAATATAAAAAATTTAACAACGGAGTTAAGTGGTACGTTAAACGCTTCTGCCACAAAACGAAACCCACCAACTTCTTTTTCTAATTCAATATTATTATTTTTAATAACATTTATAGAATCTAACGCTGCGTTATTTTTTATAGTTAATTCATCAATTCGTTTTGATATCGAAGTAATTTCCCTATCTGCAGATTTAATCATCTGAGATACTCTAGATGTAGATTTATCCTTATCAATTTGTTTAGATAAGTTACTCTCTTGTGAATTTCTGATATTTTGTTGGTTAGTTAGTTGAGTAGTGTATCTTACTATCTCCCCGTCGTTCTTAGTAATTTGAGTTTGGTAAACTGCAATATCTCTATCTACTTTTTGCAATCCTAAATTTTGTTGTTGAAACGCATTAGAAAGATATCCAAAAATGCCTGCAGAGGTAATCAACATAAGAATACCTACGGCACTTGTTAGATACCATTTGTTAAACCCACCGATATCATCCCACTTTTGTTTTAGATAAGTAGCAGCAACTAATTTAGCAAATTCTAATGAACCTGCCATCACCATTACTGAAAGTGAAGCTCCAGCAAATAAAACACCTAATCCCGTTACTGAAAAGTACGCAGCACATCCGGCAACGATTACCGCTGATAATCCGACTAAATACTTTAACCAATTCATTTTACGATAAATCTACGATGTTTGTTGTTAGTTCTACTAATTTTTCAATTTCATTTGATAACTTAACTGCCTCCGCTTGATTAGCAGGACGTTCACCCTTTAACATTTCTGCGATAACTTTAGCTCTTTTAGTAATTGCTTCTAAATTTTCTTGAGCTCTCATTTTGTATTCTGGTTTCATAATTTGTATTTAAATGTACACCTATAAATATGTCCGATATAAAAAAGAGGTAATTTTATATATTTATATATTACCGAATTGATTATATTAGTGAATTATAATCTTCTTTTCTTAAATTTATTTTATAATTAGGTTCACCATTATTATATTCTGAATATGGTTTCCAATTTATACCCTTTTGAATATATTGAAATTCAGCCTCCCATCTTTTAGATGTATCAATACTATCTATATTTATCGTTTTTGCATATTCAGCAGTCATCCACCAAAAATTACCATGATAATATGGAATATCACGTGGTATAGCATTTGATATATTTTTTAAGGCCATGCCATATGTGTTAAAATCCATAGTATCAAATACTCTAAATACAACTTTATATCTTTCAATATTAAAATATTGCATTAAATTTCTCCAATTCACAGCATTTGGATATTTATTTTTATTTTTTAAATTAGATGCACCTTTAGTATGAAAATAAAAAATATAATCCGAATCTGCAAATGTTTCTTTATCTTTTTCTATTAAATTTAATGTAACAAATTCGTTTCCTTTTTTATATGTATCTTTTACTATATTCTTTACGTTATTGTAAGTATGTAATTGTTTTATAATAGAATTGGTTGGAGAAGTATCATCTGCAATTGAGATACCAATATTTAAAATATACGGAAAATCAAAATGTTTTTCTATTAAAGAAAGCTGTTCATCAATTATTGATTCTACCCCTTCTATTGAATATATGTGATAATAAACTCTTATCATTATAATTTGTTAAATCAAATTTTTTATTATGTTAATGATTTTTTAATAAAACCATTTCTTAATTTATGTATTTTGTTAAACTTTGTTTTGTATTTAAATCCTATATAATCTTCTATTTTTTTAATACCATTATCTGAATAATATAATTCTTCGTATGTTATGTGTAAACAATCGGTTAATGATTTTAACAATTCATTTTCTTTTTGCAAATCCGCTTCCATACATTTAATTGATTCTGCATTTTTATCCAACCATTCAATTGGTATAGTGTAGTGTGCACTTATAAATTTATCATCTAAATATGTATGATGCCATAATTTTTTCTCATTAGACCATATTAAACTTTCAGATTGTTCTCTGGTATTTTCTCTATATAACACTATTCTCTTATCAAATAATTTTTTTAATTCCTCATAATCAAACCCATCAAATGGTGATATTTTCATTATACAATCTCCGGCTTCTTCTATTGAAAAATTTTTATTTGTAAAAAGGTTGACACTTGTTTTGTTCATTTTATTAAATGGTTCGTGATGATATGGTAAATCTAATTGAATAGATGACCATTCTCCAAGTGAATTGGAACCAGTTCTATAGCCTGTATATATTAATATTTTCATAATTTATATTATACTTTTTTTTCCGTTTCTATATTTTTTAGAATTATCTAATTTTAGAAGATTAAAAGTTGTATTTAAATATTCTTCAATTTTTTTTAAACCATCACTATAATATAAATCTTCATATGTAATTTGTAAACAATTTTCACATTTATTTAATATCCCATTTTCTTTTTTTATTATGGTATCCCACTTATTTAATTCATCATCACGTTCTTTTAAAAATAAATCATCTATTATATATGGAACGTGGTATTTTATAATATGATGAGCATAAGCTCTACTTTCTGATTGTGCTCGTATATCATTTCTAGTTAATACAATACATTTATCAAATATATTTCTTACTAAATTATAATCAATTTCAGCCGGTGTTAATTTTATTATAATATTTTCAATACTATCAATTGTTTTAAAAAAGTTTTTATTTTTAAAAAATGATTCTCTTTGATAATCACAGTTATAGTGGGTCATCAATAAATGTGCTAAAGATGTTGAACCGGTTCTATGTGTTGTGTAAATTAATATTTTCATTTAAATTAAATTTATATTATGTTTTAATTTGATGAAATCATCTAATATAAAATTATTAATATCATAAACAAATTTAAATTTATCATCAAATTCTTTTTTATAAGTCCCAATATTATTATAAGAACGATACCAACTATCTTTTATAATGCTTTGGTTATAAACCCGTTCTCTACGCTCAACCCTATCAATACATACTTCTAAATCAACATACAACATCACCATATGGGTTGTATATCCTAAATTTTCTAAATGTTTTCTTTGATTTAAAATAATATTAGAATCTCTACCAACTCCATCTATTACTAAATTATTACCCGCAATTATTGTATTTTTTAATTTTTCATTATTTAATTCCTTTGCGGTTTCAAATAATTCCAATGCTAGTTGCGATTGTGATTCATTAAAATCTTTTATTTTTAATCCTAAGTTATTTAATAATAGTAATTCTTCATATATTATATCCATATCTATATGAATATATTCAGTAAAATGTGTTTTTACAAAAGTAGATTTACCGCTGCCACCGCTACCACATACAAATATTGCAATTTTATTTTTCATTTAATATATTTTTTATAATATTATAAAATAAACTATTTCCTTTTTCGTCTAAATGATTTATATTTCCTTTGTGAGATAAGAAAATATCTTCAAATTTTAAAATACTATTATCATAAAAATTATCAAAAAATGTTATATGGATTGCGTTTGGTGTGATTTTTTTTATTTCTTTAAAAATTAAATCATTTACAAAACAAAAATACTCAGGATGAAAAATATTTACATAAAAATCAACTGCAGTTTTCATTATATTATTTTCAATATGTACCTCTGCATCTGAATAAATTATATCACAATCATCATGCAGTGAATCATCTTTATGAATTGGATGTTCTTCTATTGGTATTCTATATGCAGATGTATGTGATATTATAATATGTTCAAATTTTGTAGTGTCTATTTTTTCTAATTGTTTGTAAATTTTGTATTCACTAACTCCAGCTTGTGCGATATTTGTAACATCATAGTCGGATTCTAACATGTTAACCCAACCACATACATTTTTGTATTTTTTCGTCCAATCAGCTGCAAAGCTATCCCCAGCTATTAGTAGTTTCTTTTTCATTTAAATATTTTTTTATTATGGCAATATCTAATATATGTTTTCCTGTCGTATCATCTAATAACATACATTCTTTATCTAATAAAACTAATTCAGGTTTTCGTACTCTGATTGGGGTATTATTATAAATTATAGTATTATATTCTAATTTAGTATCATCAATGTTATTAATAAATAAATGAAATTCATTTTTATTTTGTTTATTTAAACATGTATTATTTATATATTCATATTTTACGCTTGGCATTAATGACGTAATTCCTTCATAATATATTTTATATTTTTTAATAATTTTAGATTCATATTTATACCAATCAGATTTGGATATATCTAAATCTAAATCATTTATATCTCTATCAATTATATCTTGTAATTTTAAACTCAATGAACCACCTATTATAATATCACCATTAGTAATATTATAAAAATCTTCAAATATATCTGCGTATGATTTTTTTATAAATAGTAACATTATATTAAATTTTGTTTTGTTTTATTTGTTTTAATTAACGAAATCCAGCTGATTAATGAATGCCTACTACCTGATTCTATTTTTGTAATTCTATGTAGTAAATTTGGATTGAAAATATAAAGTGAACCTTTTTTATTTTCAATAGGAACTAATTCACCATTTAAATTTTTAATTTCTAAAATACCACCATCATAATTATCATTCAATTGAATAACAGTTGAAAAAACTCCAATTCTATAAAGATTAGAACTTCTATCTTCATGCCAATCAAAATAATCACCTTTTTTATATTCTGTAAATTGGAAATAATCCACAGACATTTCCATACCATTAATATTAATTGAATTCTTTAATACATCTTGTAATCTAATTTTTATAAATTCTAAATCATGTACAAATCCTATTGATACTTTTCTATTAAATGCACTATTACGAATATCTACATCTTTAAGAACAATATTTTTACATTTATTTAAAGCACTATCACACTCATCATTTGTTAAAAAATTTTCAATAACAATAATATTATTTGATTCCATTTATATTAAATTTTGTTTTGTTTTATTTGTTTTAATTAATGAAAACCAATTTGATAATGAATATCTAACACCTGATTGAATTTCGGTTACCCTATGTAGTAACCCTGAATCAAAAATATAAAGTGAACCTTTTTTATTTTCAATAGGAATCAATTCACCATTTGAATTTTTAATTTCAAAACTACCACCTACATAATTATCATTGAGTTCAATTATAGTTGTAATAACACCATTTGTATAAGATGGTGAATTATCGGTATGCCAATCAAAATAATCACCTATTTTATATTCTGCAAATTTAAATTTATGTATAACATCGGAAATTTCCATTCCATTAATATTAATTTTTGTTTTTAATACATTTTTTAATTTTAGATTTACAAAGTCCAAATCGTATATTCGTGCAGATTTTTGTTTTCTATTAAATTTACCATAATAATTATCAAATTCAGATAACGTTAATTCTGATTTACATTTATTTAAAATATAATCACACTCACTATCTGATAGGAAATCTTCAATAATATTAATTTCCATCTTTAATAAAATTTATAATATGATTAGCTATATCAATATGACCAGAATAACCAGGATGGCCATCATCTATCTTTCCTAAACTTTCGTGATATATTTGTTTTTTATTTTTAGCAACATACTCAGCTATCCCACCACTACTCATTTCTATTAAATTGTTTGGTTTATTTAAATACACCGACCATTGTGGTGTGTTTATTATATAATTTTTAATTCCCAATGATGTTAATAACTTTGAAAGTTCAATAATTCTCCAAATACTTCTTTCATCATATTTTTGAGTATTAACAAATTCAGCAAAAAATCCTCTTATTAAATTGTATTTTGATTCATTTGATACTAATTCTTTAGGGCCTAATTTTTCTTGTATAGCTACATGTCTTAACGCATCTTTCATTGATACATCCCATTCTTTTTCTATATTTGAAACAAAAATTGTTTCAAAGTAATATGGAGAATTTGGTATATTAAATAGTTCATCATCATTTTTATATTTCTTTTCATTATACCCAGCCAATGTTTTTTCTTTTTTGAATGGAAAGTCATATCTACCATTTCTAGCTATTTGCAATATTACAATATCATTTTTATTCATTTCAATTAAAAATTTTAAGCAAGTATCGGATATAGATTCGTTAGTCATTCCATTTTTACTTTTATTTATTAATTGTAAATTTAAATTGTCAGATACAATCTCCGGCCATATTTTTTTATCAACATCAATATAATCTTTAAATTTTAAATAATAATATGTATTTTCATTTAAAAAATTATCAATAATTTCAAATTTACAACCATGTCCAGCTGTAATACTATCTCCGAAGCACCATAACTTATTCATTTTGTATATGTTTTAAAAAGTATTCAAATTGAACTAAATGTCCTTTTTCTCCAAAATTATCATCTTTCAAAATACCATTAGTTTCCATAGTAAAATCTTCAGCTCCTTTTTTAATTAAATCTTCTCTAAAACTATTTGTTGATAAATAATAGGATTTATTTAAAGTAGTATCAAATGTCCAATATAATATCTTAAATCCGATTAATTTTGATAATAAATTTATTATAGTTTCCCAGTTATATATTTCGGTATTCCAATAAATATTTTTTCTATTATTTAATATCAAATCTATCGTATGTTTATCTATACCATTTAACATATTGGGAATATTAACTTGATGTTCTTTAAATTGGTTCGGTCGTATTGTTATAAAACTATTTTTATTTTCATCTATTAATCTAAATCTTTGTACATATCCCCAACCAATTATAACAATATCATCTTTTTGAATTTGTTCTATACATTTACAAAACATATCAAAAATATCATAATTAGATTGACCGGATACTGCTAAATTTCGTAATGTATGTTTAATTTCTTGTGACAATAATTCTGACCAGGTTTTTGGAAATATCCCACCTCTGTATTCTTTGTAGTATTTAAATCTTCGTTCTGGTGTTTTGCCAAAAATAGCGGAATTATTATCTCCAAATATCCATAAACTACTCATAATAAAGTTTTTTTATCATTATATCTAATTATCAAATCATAAAAATATTCAGCCAATGCAAAATGAGATGGTTCACAAAAATGACCATCTAATATTTTATATTTTGTTTCATCTATTATCGTATCTAATAGTGGTATTGGTAAAATATTCATTCCCATTTTAAAATTATCATAAAACGGAGACCAATTTATAACTTTTTGTTCTTTTAATAGTAATTTTAAAACTTTTATTAAATCGTTAATTTCATCAACATATACAGAGCTAGTTCTATTAGCAAATAGTTCCCTTATTGTTTTTTGAGAAATATTTATTTCTCTATCTCTTAACCCATCATCGGTCAATCCTAACATCCAAGCCTGTATGGGTGTAAATATATTATTATGGTTTGCAACTCGAATTCGTAAAACGGAAGACCATCCTATTATTACAATATCATTTTTTTTTATTTTTTCTAAATTTTTAATTATAGCATGGAAGATGGTATAATTGTCTGCTCCACCGATACCACAATTTATGGTTTCAATTTTTAATTTATCGGCAAGAATTTCATTGAATACTTTTGGAACATATCCTTTCCAATTTATATATTTACTTCTCCAAGTAGGCAACACATCTTTTGAATAGTACATAGATGAATCCCACCCCTCTGTAAAAGAATCTCCAAATACCCATAGTTTATTCATATAGTAATGTATGGATTTTTTCACTCAATATAGAATGTGCATTTTCGCTATAATGGTAATCATTTAATTCGTCATTAGTTTCCATTGATATAGTTTCCAACTTATCTATTTCTGATATTCTTTTTATTTTTAAATGAGGGTGATGTAATTGAAATGGAGACCAATGTAATATTTTTATATCTTTTAAATATAAATTTATAATTTTAATAAATCTATTTAATTCCCATTCATATAGTTCGGTATCTCTATTTACCAATACTTCATTAATTGTATTCAATGAAATATTATTATATTCAAACGGAAAATTAAGTGTACTGGTTTTAAAATTAGAAGAAGGTCGTATAGTATTAAAGGAATTTGTTTTGTCAACCAATCGAAATCGTAAAGTAGATGTCCAACCTATTATTATAATATCATTTTGTTCAATTTTATCTATATTATCAATTATTGTATCAAATATAGTATAGTTATCAGTTGCACTTATAGAAAGATTTATTAATTTAAAATTTAATTTATCGTTTAAATATTCAGGCCACACCTTAGTAACATATCCTTTCCATTTGATATAATCTATACGCCAATGTTCAATATTTTTTCGTTTATTTGTAGCAGAAAAAGAATCGCCAAATATCCATAACTTATTCATATTATATGTATTTTTTATCCGATGGATATTCGTAACTATTAATTATATCTAAAAAATATTCGGCTAATTCATAATGTGCATTTTCACTAAAATGGCCATCATCTACTATTCCATTGGTTTCTTGTGTTACCGTTTCTAAATTAATCAAACATTTTTTGGTTGGTAATATTCTATCTCTAACGTTTACGAATGGGGACCAGTGAATTACTTTATTTTTTTTAAAGGAAAAATTAATTAATTTTATATAATTATTTAATTCATCAATATACTTTGAACTATCTCTATTAATAATTAGTTCTGTTAATGTAGAATCGGATAATTCAGTACTAGAATTGAAGCCATTATTCGGCCGTGATGTTTTAGTTGCGTTATAAACTAATATTGTAGTGAAATCGTTATGTATATTTACTACTCTAAATCGTATTGTATTAGACCATCCAATAATAATGATATCATTTGTATCAATTGAATCTACCTTTGAAATAATAGAATCAAGTATGGTATAATTATCAGTTCCACCAACAGCTAAATTTATATGTTTTAGTTGTAATTTATCTGCTACAAATTCACTATAACATTTTGGTGTATATCCTTTCCATTGTATATAATTCGATTTCCAAGGGCCCTCATGTTGTATCTTAGAAAATGGTGCACTATAACTATCACCAAAAACCCATAACGTATTCATGGTAAATAGTTATTAACTATGTTCTGATTTTATTGCTGCAAATATAATTTGTAACAATGTTGTACAAGTTGCTTTATCCGTTGTTTGTATTGGAGTTATAATTGGTAGGGGTGTTAGTAATATTGCCATTTTATTTTAGTTTTTATTGTGTAAAATTAAACCTCCTATGGTTATATCAATACCGATTTGATTTAATTCAGTACCTGCTACAAACACATCATCTTGTTCTATATCTATTGTACTTATACTTCCACTATACCATTCTAAATTTATAGAATTTATACTAGCAGTGGTATCATTTGAAAGTACAAGTAAATCAGTATTTTCAATTAGTCCTAACGTTTTAAATTTAAAAGAATCATTTTCTTTTACTATAAGTTTATCATTCAATGTAAGCATACTACTACCGGTCATAGAATTAAATTCATAATGCATATGGGGTAGCCAGCCTGAAAAATTTATAGTACTTATACTTTGAACGGAAGCTGTAGTATATGTGAATAATTCTGATAATGAACCAGTGAATTCATAATTAGGTCCTCTACCTGCCAACCCTGTCAAACTTACTGATTTAATGGTATCACCCGAAACTATATCTGTAATATTAGTTACTACTTCCACACCATCTACTATTTTTATAACTTCATATTCACCGGGAACACCACCAGCTACGTTGAATGGATTTGAATAATACATTGTTCTCCATTTGGTATCTAATATATTATCCGTATAAGTTATTTTTGATTCATCTAATTCAATTTGGTTTGCCGTTACATATCCACCTAAATAAATCATTGTTTCTACATCTTCTAATAAAATATTCCAAGTTCTAATAACATCATATATTCTATTATCTACTAATGCGGTGTTATTAAAATTATATTCTTGTAACATCAATCCGTCGGTAAGAGATGATTTTAATACCTCCAATTCGGAATTAGAATTAAGTTTACGAAATTGTGGATATGTTGTTTTTTCAAAATCAGGTAATACCTTTTTAATAATTGCATTTGGATGGGCTCCATTATCACTAATTGTAGTAAAATTATCACGTATAGTATCATCGGTTATATCTTTTACATACGTTGCTGGTATAATGTTTTCGTTATTTGTTTTAAATAACAAACTGGTCATTTCTGATTTATCTCTACAATATGTATCATCTACAATAGCAGTTACATCATATGCACATCTTAAATAAAATGTGTTTGATTCGGTTGTAATAGATGGTATTGTAATACTATTATTTGGTATTATGATTTTTTCAAGTGTAATACCATTTGTAGTAGCAGTTGATTCAAATAAATTAACTACACTCTCTGCTATATGCTTTATTTTGTAAATTAAAACTAATTTAGTATAAGCATTAGTTGTTAAATAATTAAATAAATTATCTAATTCTAATTTTGATAACATCGTATCAGTTATATCTACATCTGTGTTTGTTTCTAAAAATTTTACACCAGTTGCTAATTTTAAAAAATCTGAACCTATTAATACACCTTTCATATGTTTTCGTTTGTTTTCGTTGTCTATAAATATACAGATAATAAAAAAAAAGGTCACCAACGATGATGACCCTTAATTAATTTTTTATTAATTTAATTACCCAATTTTGATTTGAACTTTTTTTGGTTTTGCCTCATCGTATTTATCAGTTGTAATGATTAATAAACCATTATCAAATTTAGCTTCCGATTTAGTTCCATCATAATCCTTACCAAGTGTAAAAGTTAAATCAATATCTGAAACTAATGAAGAACTAGCCTCTTCTTTTTTTGATTTAATTAGAATCTGAGTTTCAGTAACTTCTAATTTAATGTTCTTTGGATTGTGGCCTAATACATTTAGAGTTAATTGATACTTCCCATCTTCCAATACCTTACCCTCATATCTATTGAAAGATGAATAGGTTGATGTTGAATTCCAAGTTGGTAATTCGGATTCAAATAAATCCAATAAGTTTGTAATGTTTGCTGTGTACATAATTTTTTTATTTTAGTTAAACAATACCTCTAATATTACAATTGTTATACCAAAGGGTACTTTATGACATATTGTCAGTATTTTAAAACCCTATTTGACAACTTGTCAGTTAGAAAGGTTTTGAATCTTCCCATTGTTTATTCTCCTGTCTGCAACTCATATGGTCAGCCCAATGTAGAATGTACGGAAGGTCGGTTTTTAACCTCATCTCGGGACGGAAACTGATAAAGTAAGGTTTAGTACCTTCGTTGTATAATCCGTCTGCTAACATAATCCCAATCATCTCCTTTTCGGAATAGGTAATACCATATTGGTTAAGTAACCACAATGCCCTATGGGTTACATCCATATAATGATTCTCACCATTAATCTTAAATAATGCACCTTGATTCTTCTTATGCCAATCAGAACCCTCCTCTACATAATGAGGTTGACCCTTCACCCCTAACTTACCCAAATCATGATGAAAGGCTGCGAAGAATAATTCCTCATCGGTAAAATCTACTTTGATTCCACCCTCCTCGTAAATCTTTTTCATCTTATACGCGTTTCGGGCAACGTTCATCACGTGGTCTAAATATCCACCAACATATGCAGAATGATAATGTTCTTTACTACTTGCAGGGGCAAGAACCAATTCAGTTCCCAATTCCTCTTGTGAATACATGAACTTTAATTTCTCTAAACGTTCACCACTAAATACTTTACTTAATGCCTCAATGAATCTATCATAATTCTTTTGTAGGTCTTCTGCTGAATAGTTTTTCATAATTTATATTTTAATCTTCAATTTCTTGTCCTGTCAATGCCCTATATAGAATTTCTAATTGTTCTTCACTCTCACAATATCCCAACCCAACCGCATCTCCAATTTCAACTATATAACTTCCCTTTGGTAATTCCATATGTTTCCATTCATCGTTTATAGATGATATTAAACAAGGTGCATCTTCAGATGGATTATCTTTCGGTAGGGGTAATACATAATAGTACATCCCACTTGGAGCAGATTCCTCATCATCACCCTCTTCAGCCATCTCATCTATCTTTTCCCATCCCTGTCTTTCAAACGTTTCTTCGGTTATGGGTGTTTCTGGAAATTCTATTGGGGTTTCTTCTATACTCATTCTAAAACTATATTAATTTGTTTAGTAATTTTTGCTTCAATCATTGTACATTTTAAACGTAGGGTATCCCCTCTCATTTTATTAACCGGTGCAATCATTGTGTTTATCTCACCATTCGTTCCACTATATGATGTAGAATTACAAGTAGGTATTAGTACATCTCTCCAATTCGTAAGTGGTGGTAAGTTTATATAAGTAAGTTGACCTGTAAATTCATTGATGTAGGTTTTAGTAATTCTTGCTACAACATCATCTTTCCATAACCACCAATATAAATTACTTTCCCATTCTACTTTAATAGGTTGTGTAGTATTTTTAAGTGTACCGGTAACCCTATGTGTTGTTTGGTTTGTATTTGGATTCAATTGTAAATGATAATACCCATTCGCATCTTGTGGTAATCGACCATCTAATGTAAAATCATTCGGATTATAACTAACCTTTGTTGGTATGGTATTTGTTTTTGTTTGAACTTCCGGTCCCCATTTTTGGATAGGGGTGGGTATATCATCTTTACTGCAAGCAGTAAATAGTAAAGAACTTAATACTAACCATTTGATTCTCATAACAATTTGTTTAAGATTGATTCCCAAGTCGGATATTCATTCCATTCCTTTGTTTCATATGCCCAACCAAATTTAAGTAACTTACCTTTGAACTCTCCGGCTCCATTCTTAATTCGGTCATCAATTAGATAATCACCAGCCAAAAGGTCTTTTCGGTGTGTAACAACCATTTTTTTGTGAAAGAGATTTCCAAAGTGATTCTCAATCCAATATCGTTTGTCAGTTGAAGCATCAGGGTTTCCCCACGGTGCTGCGGTAGCGATGAATATTTCGTACTTACCACTTTCGGCCAACTTCTTAACAGCCTCAATGGCCCCCTCATATGGAGGTGGGTTTCGGAATATACCAGGAATATGGTCAGGATATTTTTTGTATTTATCAATCAAATGTGGGTGGTTCTCAAACCACTTATCAAACTCGGCCTTTAAATCTACTAAAACGCCATCCATGTCAATGTAAAGTATTTTTTTATTTTCAGTCATAATGTTAATTGTTGTTATTATCTCTCTTTCTTATACAATAAAGATACGAAGAATAATTGGATTTTCCAAATTTTTTACCCTCTATTTATAAATTATTTTAATATGTAACTCGTTGATTATCAATTGAAGGAGAATTTAACCCAATTTCCCCCTACTTTTTTATACCCATTTGATTGGGAGTCGTGGAAATTCTCAGCCACAATATCCAATACCTTATCTCCATCCACATCATCGACTTTAAAGGTGCTCCATCCGTATTTATCAGTTTGACCATATACACCCCCACCATCTAACGAATCATTGAAATAAGCGGGGTCTAATGAGTAACCATCACTGGTCTTTATATATGCAAAGAGTTTAGTTTGTATTTGTTCCTTATCTGCCCTTAGTTCTATCATATCCAAATCCCCATCTAAATCCAAATCTATAAATTCAAAATCAACACAAAATGGAAAATCAGTACGTTTTTTAAATTGTATAGTTTTAGAATTTATAAATGTTCTATTGTTAAAAATAATAGTAGTATTCCCATACGCATCATTACCACCAATTAAAATATCATCTTTACCATCATTATCGATGTCTAATATTTCGTACACCAAAATAGCCGATGTATAATTATTTAATTCAATATTTGATTTTGTAAAATTTCCACTACCATCTCCGTACCAAACAAATGTCCCTGCAACCACATCTACATTTCCATCACCATTTAAATCGCCGGTGGCACCATTATGAAACCAATATTTATTTGGGTTTGGAATTGTGATATATTGAAATTTATTTGTAGTGGTTGATAATAGTACATTGAAATTACCACTATAATCGCCAACCACTCTTTCATCTACTCCCAATATTACAAAATCTGCTTTACCATCTTTATTGATATCAGTTTTTAAAACTTTATGTGCGGTATTACCAAACGTATTACCATTAATATAGGTTGTATCTGAATAGAAATTTTTATTATCTCCTTTATTGATATACCAACGAATTCCTTTATATCCATTTGTACCATTACTATATGATGTAAGAATATCTACAAACCCATCACCATTAACATCGTAATATGCTTGACCGGCACCATAATCACCCTTCTCATTATTGTTTAATATTTTTTTAGCAGAATTTATTTGGATGTTATAATACCACATAAAAAATATTCCAGATTTTTGATTGAGATATGATTGTGAATATAATGTATCTGATTTTTTTATAACAACAACCGGTGGTTCTATTTGCTTAGGTTGAGGTAATGGGATATCCTCTTTACTACAACTAGCTAAAAGTAGGAGGGGTAGTAGTAAAATAGGTAAGTAGTGCTTCAGATTTTTCTTTTTCAAATTGTTTTTCATTTATTTTAAGGTTTAACTTTTTTGCGATTTCCATTCCTCTATTCCACGCATCCAATTCATTTAAGAACTGTCCCATCATAAATTCTTTTGGGTGGTCGGTATCATCAATATTTTTATATGCATTACATCCAACATTAGTTGCAGGTTGTAGGACGTGACCACACTCGTGTAGTAAGGCATATAACCCATTGTTATTTAAATCATAATTATGGTGTATTGTTATACGACGTGTAAAATGCCCCATAAACAAAGTGGAATCACTCAATATAACATCAACTCCTTTTGTATCAGAAATCCAATCAACTACTTTTTGAAATTGTATTGGAAACTTACGATTTTTAAATTTATATTTACCCATAGTATATTTTAATATTTTATTCCGTGTCTTTCTTCAAACTTATCTTTAACCATTTGTGCAGATTTAGTATACCCCTTACCATCTAACATTTGGTATGCTAATCTATCTGCCTGAATCTCTTCTTCTGCAGAATTATTCTTTGTTAATCCGTGTCCTAACATAAAGTGTGCAACTTCATGTGCTTCAATCCATTTTAGAATATGTTTATTTAATTTTTGTTCACCATCTATTAACATCAATTTTTCAGATATGTTAGCGGGTATCATAAACCCAAATCCATATGATTCAAATAATGGTTTAACAACTGAATAACGGAAATCATCAGAGCCAATTATATTGACAATGATATCGTTACCAAATTCACTTCTAAATTGTTTCGTTTTCATAAAATAGTTTGTATTCGTTTTCTCGTTCGTATGCCGCAATTTCATATGGGTGAGTATGATAATCACATCCCATATTATAGTATCGGGTCATCCAATTAGGAGATTGTAAATAGTGTTGATATTCGTGAATAAGAGTCCGAACTAACTCTTCGGTTGATTTGATATTTTTCCAATATACAATTAATTCGTTTTCACTAAAACAAAACTCACCGATTAAGTTCGGTTCATCTGCATCTGAATATGGGGAATCTTCTATTAATAGATATGGAAAATCATCGTGATATTTAGAATATCCATAGTGTTTACATATTTTATCATAGTAAACATTAATTATATTGGTAATACCATTCTCATTCATATAAAGCTAATATACGAACAATTATTGGTATTACCAAATATTTTTTGATGTTTTTTCGAACCAATTGATAATCAATTAGTTAGCGAGTAGGGTTACTTTTTTCCTTAAATTCTTCGTATGCATCTAATAGGGCATCCACAACTGGATGACGGTGATTTATAAGTAGGGTTTGAGAATCCATATCTTTGATTTTCTTTGCGGCAGTTACTAAGAATTTGAATCCACTATCTCCTCTATATTTTAAATCCACTTGTTGTGAATCGCCACACACTACCATCTTGCTCCTTAATCCCAAACGAGATGTAATCATTTCCATCTGGTCATTGGTGCAGTTTTGTGCCTCATCTACGATAATAAATGCATCTAAGAAAGTTCTACCTCTCATAAACGCAAGGGGTACGATTTCAACTTCGCCACTTTCTAATATCTTATCAATCTTTTCTTTATTATACAATTGATAAAAATTAGAATAGATTGGTTGCATCCACGGCTCCATCTTTTCTCTAAGGTCACCGGGTAAGAAACCAATTTCTTCTTTACTCACTGTCGGTCGAGTAATAATAATTTTATTTATGGTTTTTTTGAAAAGTAAATCTAACGCTACCTGACATGCTAAAAGTGTTTTACCACTTCCAGCCTTACCACTTAAAATGGTAATTGCATTATTTAGGATTTTATCTTTAGCTTCTTTTTGTTCTTCGTTAAGAGTTAGTTGAAACTTTATTGGACTCTTAGGTCTTTGTTTTTCGTTTTTGATATTTTCTGTAATCTCTTTATGCTTTAATGATGAATTATCCGCCATAAGTTTTTTTTTATAAAGTTAAATTAATTTTCGTACTTCTTTTTTTTTCTGAATTGGTTTTCTTAAATTTACGATGTCTTCTTTATATTTGACTATTCGTGCACACATTTCATACTCTTCCTTCGCTTGAAACCAATCTTTACAATGGTCTAATGCTTCAATGAAATCGGTCTTAGGTACAATTGAAATTGCACTAGCGTTTGGATGAACTAATATTGCTACTTCATTCATTCCCTTTGTTGCTGCCTTATGAATGTTTTGGGAAACCTGATTCATTACTTCGAATCCACGCTTTTCTAAAAACCGTGCAACCCTTAAATTATTATTTGGGTCTAAATACTTTTTCCAATCAAGTGTAGTAAACGTTCTGCTTTTCATGATGAAATTATTAGATTACTATTAAATATAAACTACTAAAACTTTTAGGCTTATCGTATGTTGTAATAATCGTTGCGAAATTGTATTTGTGAATTATAACTATCGTTATAATATCCTGGTCCATAGTAATCGGTCGGATAATATATTCCACCATTTCTATAACCACCGGACGAATAATCTTGTGTATAATTAGACGGGGTATAAGGTGAAGAAGGTGGGGTTGGTGGAGATGGCTCTGATTTCGGAGGTTCTACGATATTTAAACTTTTATTTGAAGGTTTTGTTATAGTTACTTCTTTAGGTTTAAGGGTATCGGAGGTTATTTCAATTGCAAATTCTTTATCATTAAGGGTTTGTTTTAGGTAATCACTCCAACCTAGTCCAAACGTTCCCTGTGGGTCATGAGTAGTTATCCAAGTACCAATACCATCAATTGGGTATATAGGGTCACTAATTGTTTTACCAGATTCAGTATTTCTAAATTCATCGGTAAAGACCACCAACCATTGAATATGTAATAACATTTCTTCAATCGTAGAAATAGTTTTTATAACTTTTGTTTCTGAATAAAGTTCTCCTATTGATAATTTATTTATCCTATGATGATTTTTTAATTCACCATAATCCATTGGTATTATTGGAACTGTAAATTTATTAAAATATGGGTTACCGTCTTCTTGTGCTTTTAATAATAATTTTTTAAAAGGAGCAGATGTCCATTCTTCTAAAAACCCTTCTTTCTCATCGTAAAATTGAACAATGAATTTGAAATCAACATATGGATATATAATGGGGTCTAATACATTTAATTTATCAACTGGGTATGTTTTAAAATCAAGATATGCATTTGTTCTATCTTTTCCATATTTACGCACGTATCCTTCCTCCTTTGAATAAAATGTTTTTATATTATTCAAATCGGTAGTTGTTTGTGCCGGATAAGTGTTTCGTAAATTTTCTAATCGAGTATACTCCATATCTATAAATATGGATAACTGAAAAATATTATTGTGGAGGGTCTTCTACTATTTCTGCTTCTTCAATTGTTCTGCAGAAAATATAGGTAGCATTTTTTGTTCTAAAAGCAGAATCACAATTTAACCATTCCTTTATTGGGGCAACATCAGGTATTCGCTCGGTTGGGTATTCTGCTACAACTTGATATAGATTATCATTTATTTTTTGTATGGGAAATGGTATTCCTGAGTTACGCATTATTTATTGTATTCTTTGAATCCAACGATAACAACCATTACCAACATCAATGCACCAAATATTTCTAGTAGAGATGATTGATTAGTTGGGTGGAGGTGTCCATCATATACATATACTGCTAGGGTTATCAATAGTATCGTAAGGATTCCTTTTAAGTAATTTGAAAATGATTCGTTCATAATTTATAATTTTAATGTGAATCTTCCACATTATGTTTTTCTGCAAAGATTAAATAATCAGGGTTGATTACTTTTGCAATCTTTTGTCTTTCACCTGTTTGATGTTTGATTACAATTCCCTCTTCTGGTACTTTTGTGTTTGGGATAAAGTTATTGAATGTAAATTTATCTTGTACTTCTTGTGACCAATTTCCATAGTGTAAAATCTCTACATAAGGTAATTCCAAAATATTTGCTATTAACAACTTTGAATTAATAACACTTAAATACTCACTATTCTCTTTTACATCAAATCCTGCGAACTTAATCTCCTTCAGTCCATAATCATATCCCTTTTGGATTCCCGCTCCGTAAATCTCACCATATAAGGTAACCCCATCACCTATATTATCACCATAAATTTTATCTTTAACATATCCCCACAACTTATTTTTGATATCGTATTTTTTTTCAATATCATACCAAACATTGGTATCATAAAATCCTTGAGAATCAGAACCTTTTTCTACATTGTGTGAACCTACTACGAATTCATATTCAGCCCATTTGTTACCAAAGAATTTTTTAATTCTATCTAATATTGATAATTTATTCTTTTTAACAATACCATATCTTGCATTTGTTCCGTGAATCTTACGAGTGATTTCCACAGTGTCATCTTCAGTAAACATTCCCGGTACATTTTTTAAGTTAGGAAACTTATAGTAGACATGAAAATATGGATTATCTTGATAACGAATCTTTTTACCACTTGACAATTGAATTTGTTTAATAGGTGGTTCGTATTTGTAAATACCATATTTGGTCATTACATCATCACCTTCTTTATAGTTTTTACTACCAGATGAGATAATCAAACACTCACTATAAACTCCTCTTAACTTAACAGTTCTAACCCTACCGCCATTACGAAGGTAATTGGTTACTCCTAATTTTTCAGATAACTCAAATGGTATAACTGCATCGGTTGTTGCACATACTACCAACTCACCAACACTATGGGCATCTTTTTTTACTATACAATTCCACCCACCAACTACTGCTAATTCAATATTATCAGCTCTTTCAATTGGTTTGATTTCATTTATTGTTGCAACGTAGCAAACTGAATTATTATTTTCCATATATTAAAATTTACCCCATTGGGATTTATCTCTATTTTTTTCTGCAATCTTAAACCCTAACCAAATCTCTTTAAGTATCTTAACCAATTCACCCAAAGGATTATTTCCTATTTTCTTATTCATAATATCTATTTGTTCGTTTCATTCCTTCTAATTCCCTTTCGTATTTATCTATATCATTTCGTACCCTTCTTGCCATATCCCCCTCACCTATTCGTATCATATGAGTTACTAATCCTTTTAGGTTTTGGATTCTATTTGATAATGATTCTCTTTTATTCATTATAATTTTATTTCAAATCGGTTTTTCATTTGTTCTAACTTTTCAGCAGGAACTCCGTGCTGATTTACACCACCATGTCTATTCTCTACAATAATAGTAAATACCATATAACCATACTTTTCAGCTAACTTAAAATATTCTTCCATCTCCCATTCTTGAGTAAATGTATTTGATACTACAATTTCTGGATAGAATTGTGGATTAGCTTCGTTATCTTTCATACGAATTTCGACTTGTTCTTTACACCAATTATGTGCTTGTCTTATTTTAGAACCATCAAAGTTATAATTACCTTCCTTATCATAGAAGAATAAATCAGCTTCACAAATTGAAAATTTGTTTGTGATTAAATTTGCAAATGTTGATTTACCACTACCTGGCAAACCTCTTACTAATGTTAATACTTTTGGTATCATATATTTTTATTTATAATTTTCAACTATTTCGTGGTGGTCAAATGTAAACATACTTTTGATTGGCTGGGTTTCCATTAACCTTAACACTTCATGCATTTCAATTGGATATAATTCGTTTCCATCTACACC
>Ga0181358_1000006_pt1 | contig 103829 bp, 137 predicted proteins | sample Fa13VDMM110SD_FD_130096 | JGI IMG/M metagenome (GOLD analysis project Ga0181358, IMG submission 130096) | Freshwater viral communities from Lake Michigan, USA - Fa13.VD.MM110.S.D | ecosystem: Environmental > Aquatic > Freshwater > Lake | place: USA: Michigan | collected 2013-09-24 | reverse complement strand
GACTGTGACTGCTACAAGACTCGTGGTTGGACTGAACCATTTTACATGTATGATAAGTACCATACCGAAAAAGAAGCTGTTCAAGCAAGGGAGAGTAAGCTTAGAGATCAATTGATACGAGACGCTGATTATACTCTTGCTTGTGAATGGTTAGCTGAAAAAGGTAAAGCTTACGTAAATAATAAGATAACTTACTTGAAAAAAGAATGGTGTAAGCAAAAGACTCATTCTGAAATTCTTGACAGTAAAGTATTATTTGCTCAAGCTTACTCGCTACTCAGAACTAAAGGTGAATTGTGATACTCAACTACTAAAATTCAAAACCATGAAATACAAAGCTAAATTTTCAACTTCTCAAAATGGAATAATTTCCAGCATCGAAAAAGGAGAAATCTTTGAATCTAATGCACATGGAGTAATTGCCTTCATCCCATTCTCTAACACCGACTTCTTCGAGCCTGTGAAAACTCGCAAATTTGAGATTGAAGTGAGTGAAAAAGATATGGGGCATTTTGAATACGTCAATGCAGATGAGCCTTGGATTGTAACTGAAATTACTACACCAAGTTGGATTACTAAATACAAAAGCTCTGGTAGCTACAATGTTCATGCTTTCTCTGATTACGAACTGAGTATGATTGACACTGGAGAATTCATAGACGACTACAAGTATGGTAATAAACTACAAGGTGTCAAATGGCTTAAAGAACGGTTTGGTAAAGGCTTGAGAGAGTCCAAAGAACTTGCTGACTTCATCTTTGCACTGTCAATTTAACTGTAACTTAACTTTTATGAATTGTGCCATAATGTGAATTAAAGTACCTTGTGTGAAACATGAAACCATGTCAATATTCACAATCAATATCAACTCAGATAATGAGGTAGTATTGAAAAAACTCAATCAAATTATGGCAACTTTTGAGGATTTTAAAGTACAGTTGGATCGTATCGTAGCTGCACAAGCTGAGACACGCTTGGACATTGCAGAAGCTACAGGTAAGATTGATGCTGCTAATGAGCAAATCAAAACACTTGTCGAGAATGCTGGACTAGACAAAACAGTAGAAGATGAGATTCTTGCACAACTAACTATTGTAGCAGATGAATCTAAAGCTATTGCTGAATTGATTCCTGAGCCAGTAGTAGAACCACCAGTTGAACTGTAGATCGTGAAGCAATCTACTGTCAATTGATTCTTTTAGGATCAATGGAGGTTAGTAAAACAAGATTTAGTAATAGTCCTCTGCATTCTTAATTGAGTGTGGAGGATTTTTAATTTAATACCAATGAGTAAACCATCAAATTTTACAGCACAACCTTGGTCTTCTGTTGCACAATCTTCAGAGGCTGAAACTATTGCCAGAAATATCATGGTAATTCTTAAGCGTACAGGTGACACATTTCGTAACCTTTCTTGGGAAGAATATTCTCAAGAACGTAAAAAGGATGGAAAGTTTTCAGAACGAGAAAAGAAATACTTTAATCAAGTAATTGATTATTGCGTTTCTGCTGAAACTGCACGTCTCTTTTCTCGAACTTGGAAGGAATGCTAATTGTAGGAGACGTACACGGTAAGACAAATCAGTTCCTAGACTTAGTAGCAGATTATCGCAAAAGGTCTAGTAAGTTGATTATACAGCTTGGAGACTTAGGTTTCCAGAAGCAGTGGGATGAAGTGAAAAACTGGTGTGCGGTGAATAACGAAACTAATCTCCGCATTATTCCTGGTAATCACGATGACTACGATAAATACTTTAAAGTACTTATCAACTACACTTGGGCTAGAGTAGCACCTATTCTTGTAGATGACATCTGGATTGAATCAGATTATTTTGGTGTACAAGGTGCTAACTCTATTGACAAGCATCTTAGAACTGAAGGTAAAGACTGGTTCAGTAACGAAGAAATGTCGTACGCTCGATTAGGTGAAGCTGTTGACTTGTACATAGAACAGAAGCCAAAGTATATGTTTAGTCACACTTGTCCTTCAAGCGTTAAGAAACAACTATTTGGATATGATGAAAGTTCACGTACAGAACAAGCACTGCAAGTCATGTTTGAGTTACATCAACCTGAATACTGGTTCTTTGGACATTTTCATCGGAGTGTAGATGAAGTGATTAGTGAGACAAGATTCATCTGTCTAGCAGAACTACAAACGTTTGAAATATGAAAAGATTAGTAACAATGTATCCTACTAAAAAGCTAATAAAACTAGCTGAACAATGTGGGTACACTGAAAAAGTATTTACAGAATTTGAACTAGTAGTTAAAAATGCTGAGTTCTTAGAAGGACTTGCTAACTACAATAATAACGACTTGGCTTACCAGATTGTACATACAAAAGGCAAGATTAAAGTGTTACTGTTCAGACTTCCAGAATTGTATCACTCATTTGAAGAAATACACAATGAACTGTAATGGAAACAGTTAGATGGGAAAACATTATCAGTCACAAGTTTGGGCAACTACAAGAAGATAAAATCTACAACTTACTTGTCAAAAAAGGCAATAGGCTTGTAGACATTCGTTGTAGAGTGATAGGACTCAATGCAACCACAGTTCTAATCTTTAAATTACCAGAGTGAGTGACATCAAGAAACGAATCTGTGAGTTTTGTAAGAAAGAGAGTTCTGCTCCGTGTGAAATAAAATCTCAATCAGACAGATGTAGCAGAATGTGGATTAAAATCAAGCAGACAGTACTGCGATTTTTAACCGTTAAATGTAAAGTAATGAAACCTGATTACAAACAATTCTACGAGACACTTGAAATAGGAACTGAGGTTGAATACATGAAGCAAAGAATGACTGTTGTTAACTTTCATTACTTGTCTAATGGTTTAATACAAGTTGACCTTGAGTCAGATTCTCACATTCATAGAAAAGTACCTAATTGGTGTTGTACTGAGCCTAAATACCGTAAAAACGAGTTAGTACCTTCATTCTTTTTAAAACTTAAATCATTCTTCAAATGAGTGCAATCTATCAAAATGAATTACTTGAGTTAACTCCTCAATACTTTCAAGTACTAGAGCAAGAGTTCAACCAAAAAGATGATACTCAACAGCCTACTGTAATTAGCGATGAAGAATACTTAGATAAACTACTTGCTCGTTGGGAATTACCTGAACCTCCTACTACAATCTTTTACCAAAAAGAAGTAGAAGATGAATGGGAAAGTTACTATGAGAATGAGAGATTGGAATCAGATTTACTTGAAGCAGAAGAAAGCCAAATGATATGAGGCTACAATTAAATACTGTACTACTAAAACGTATGAGCGAACTTGAGATACTTTGTACTAAACGATTCAGTGAATTAGTAGATGAGTTAGCCAAAGAGGATGATTTACCATACTTGCAAGTATTAGAAGAACTTTGTATGTTTGCAACCTCTGTAGAAGAAGTATGTTTAATCTCTGCAAGTGCAGGAAAGTTTTTATTGAAATAACACAGCTCCCCACTAGAATTTTATGGATTACCCGATAAAGCTGTTATTCGTTCAGAGTTTATGTTTTAGTATGTGTGGGGAGCCTTTTAAGGAGCTATGATGTAATGAAGCATAAGGTCGTTCTAAGGCTTTTGTCAGGGTGCAAGTCCTTGTAGCTCTACAATTAACTAATCAACAGACCTACTATATTGGTAATGAATTAGTTGTTCCTCTGATGTGACAAATCAGTTGTAGTCCCTTACTAGCTTTCCTTGACTAGTATTGTATTTAAAATACAAGGATGACTCAGATACAATTCTGAAAAGACCCAAAGGATATAAGCTCCCCATTCTGGTCAAGGGATAACCCACTCACTAAGGTGATAATGACCACTTAAAAGAATGAATACGTTTCTATGTGCGTTTACTAACTAGGTAAATTGCAGTCAATAGAGTGCATACGTAGCTTGGGTTCTTTTTCTTTATTATTTAAATCAAATACAATGAAATACAGAATAGTTACAGTTATCTCTGTCATGAATCCAGTTACTCACGAGTTTCAGGATTACAAGAAAATCATTAAAGCAGGATTGTCTACTAAGAAAGCCGCTGAAGAGTGGAATGCTAAGAAAGGTGATCCTGGTTATACAATTGAAGCTTACTAAATCAAATAACATGAAAAAGATAATTTGGTTACTACTAGTCTTGATATTCACAGCACTTTTTACTCAAATGTATGGGCAGTATTCAGCAGACGTACAAGTTACTCGTGAAGTATTGTCTACTAAGAAATTCAAAGACTTGAAAGAGTCTGAGCAAGACTTACTGATCCGTAAACTACAAGAGGCATATCTTACTATTCACAAGAAGGAAATTGAATCAGTCGACATGATGATTAGATTAGAGGAAGAAAATCCTGTATGTGAATGGACTGGTAAACATGAGTCTGTAGGAAATAAGTTAGTTAAGTATTATACTGCCCCCAGAGAGAGTATAATGAAAATACTAGAGATTTAACTCTTCGTAAGTAATCTAAGGTCTGATCATCTAAATCAGTAACCTGAATTATAATGCCTTTAGTATTGTAAAGATTACTTACTTTTACAACCTTTTAGTTTGCTCGTCTAATGCGAGGACACAGAGACACAGAAACATTGGTTCAAATCCAATAGTATTAACTTACTTCTTCTAGGGGTTAGGAAACTGCTTTAATTCTGAAATACAGGTTTTAAAAGTGAGAACTTTTAAATCTTATACTAATTAAAAATTAGTAAAGTTCAAATCCTGTGCAAACTACCATACCCAAGCCCACGAGCCAGCAGCACTGGAATTCTGGGAACAAGATAAGCTCTTATATGACCTTGGGTGTTTTATGTAGTCATGGTGAAATTGGTAGACACACAACGATTAGAGGATTAATCTCACCTTGCCTGAAGTCGTTGATTATTAGGGATAATAATGCAAGTTCGAGTCTTGCTGACTACACAAGTAAAACCACTACCAATTGAGGTAGCATTCTTTCACGAAATAAACTGTAATGATTTCATGGTTAATGCCTCTTTTTCTATTCACAAACAAGGTCGAGACTAGTAACGATACCTTATTTATATCAAGTCTCCCTGAAATAGAAATATCTAGCACACTCCCAATCAGAGGAGACGTTGTATTACTTGCCAAATTGATTAACGGAGAAGCACCCTACGAGCCTTATGAAGGGCAGTTAGCAGTAGCTTCAGTCGTAGTCAATAGAATGGCATACTTGGGAAAAGATCTAGCCACAGTTGTCTTCCAAAGAGGCCAGTTTGATGGAGTACGATCAAAGAGATTCAAGACCTGGACTAGAGAGCAGTACAGAATAGCGTACAAAGCACTAGTTGGAGGTCAGACAAACATTCCTGAATCAGTACTATTCTTTCACAATAAGAAGACAAGTACAGACAAAGGATGGGTGAGGACGTTACGAAAGTATGAATGGAGACAGATTGGTGGACATATGTTTTGCCATTCAAAATATCTAATCAAACGTAAATTGATACGAGTATGAATACTACATTTGAAAAGCTTAAACCAGACCAGCAAAGAGTTGCATTAGCACTACTTGAACTTGAAAATCAAGAAGGTACTAAGTTTAGAGCTAGGTATGAAGCTGAAAATCTTACTACAGGAGAGAAGTTTCATGGTACAGGTGAGTTTATTCTTCCTGCATCATTGGAGACTGACAATACATTTGAGTACAGATCGAATCGTTGTTACTATGTGATTCCTAAACAAGAAATACAATGGGTTAAATAGCCTGTAATGAGAGATAATCGTACAAAGAACAAACCTGCGCCTCAACCTCCACCTAAACCTGTACGAAAAGAACTTCCGCCAGATGTTAAAAGAGCATTGGATGAGGTTGAGCGTGAGGTTAAGAAAGAGAAACAACGATGAGATGTAAAGCTCTTATTGACGGAACTTGGGAAGTCTGTCGTACACTTGGTCACAGCCAATTGAATGGTAAGACTTACTACACTGTGAAGTGGGGAAAGATTGTAATTACACTTGATTCTTCTAAAATTAAGTTCAAATGAACGAATACATTATACGCTACAAGCAAGGTGATGAAACCAAGTCCATCTCAATCATAGCTAAGACTCCAATAGATGCTAAATCAATCTTTGCGTCGTCTAATAAAGCTGAGATTTTGGCTTGTACTAAAGTTGTGAGGCAACGATGATTTACTTTATTGGTAATCAATTGTTCTCGGAATTTCCTACTTGTACAATTGAAGAGTGCTGTGATTATCTTGTAACACAGGAAGTTATAGGAATAGATATTGAAACGAGTAGGAAATTCCCTAAGAGAACATATCCTGAAGAAGTATACACTCCTGGTTTAGATCCTTACGTGTCTCGTGTAGTGATGCTTCAGATAGGAACATTAGAAAGACAATACGTTATAGATACAAGAGTAGTTGACATTAGTAAATTGAAATCTATTATAGAGTCAGATAAGATAGTTAAAGTAGGTCACAATCTCCAATTTGAGTACAAGCATATCCTTCACAACTTTGGTTTTAAGCTTGCAAATATCTGGGACACCTTTATTTGTGAGAAAGTATTATACAATGGCCTGAAGTTGTCGTATAGTCTTGAGTCATTGGCTAAAAGGTATCTCGGCCTTGAATCAGTTGAGAGTATTGATCTATTCAACTCTGACACTGAAGATGAAGAGATAAGTAAAGCTTACATTAATAAATCAACTAGACTTGGGTTTATCAACATTGGTGACAATCCTTTCTCCAAGACTCAGATTGAGTATGGTGTTGATGACGTTATCTTCCCTCTTAAGATCAAAGCTATTCAAGAACAAGGTAGAGACAACTGGAATCCTAGGTTAGCCTTTAAGTTGGAAAATGCTACTGTACTTGCACTAGCTGACATGGCTTACAGAGGTATAGGATTTGACAAGGTTAAATGGCTTGAGTTACTGGAAATTCAGAAGCCAATGTATGTAAGTAGAAAAGAAATACTCAACAAATGGGTAGAAGAACATGAACCGTCATTCTGTAGAGGTAATGATCTTTTCTCCAATACTCCTACATGTGGTATAGAATGGCAATCTCCAACTCAGGTAGTGACTTTATTCAAAAAGCTAGGTATTTGTCCAAGAGAAAAATCAAAGTCCACAGGGAAGCTAGAATGGACTGTAGGAGCTAAGGAGTTACTGAAGACAATGACTATTGAATTGCAGGAAGCTTATACGTATGGAAAGGACAAACCCATTGAGACGTACGAAGACCTTAAGTTAGCGTATCTTCTTTTCAAGCGTAGTCAAATGCTCTGTACTACTTTTGGTAAAGATTGGCTTGACTATGTTCATCCTATTACTTATAGAGTGCATAGCAATTTCAATCAGTACATGCATTCGTCAAGGCTTAGTTCTAATAATCCAAACATACAGAACTTGCCACAAGGGAAGTATAGAGATGCTTTTGTATCAAGTAATGGATTTATTGCTTGTGACTACTCAGCTCAAGAGGTTAGAGTACTTGCTGATGTCTCTGATAATCAAGTAATGCAAGACTTCTTCATCAATGGTTCTGACTTATTTGGTGATGACTTTCATTCTTTCTCTGCTACAAACATGATGAGGGCAAAGACTGGGGATGATACACTGGTTGTAAGCAAGAAGACTCACAATAAGGAGAGGAACATCAGTAAAGCTCTTACCTTCTCACTTAGCTACGGTGGTTCAGCTCACAGTATTAAGTACAAGTTGAATCTTGATGAAGAGAATACTGAGTTATTTATCAAGTCATTCTTTGATGGCTTTCCTGGGTTACGAGAAGACTTTGAGAAGAGAAAGAACTTAGCTGTAAAACATGGTTACATTACACTTGATGCTGCTACTGACAGACGTTACTTCTTTCCTTATTTTGATGAGATGAAACAAGCAAGAGAAATAGCTGTATGGTGTGAAAAAGGATCACCAGAGGCTAAGGAAGCTTGGAAGAAATACTTCACATTAAGAGGTAAGCTTGAAAGACGAGCATTGAACTATCCAATACAAGGATTGTCTGCTGGTATGAGTAAACTAGCTTTAGTACTAGCCTATCAAAAAGGTATTCAACTTACTTCTTGCATTCACGATGAGATTTGTTGTGAGGGACATGAGGCTGAGTCTAAGATACTTGAAGAGTGTATGGTTGAAGCTGGGCAATTCTTTTGTAAGAAAGTACCTATGGCAGCAGAAGCAGCTATTGGTGATTGTTGGATACATTGATCATTTTACAGCATTTTGCTTATAATAATAAACATTATGGAAATAGGAACTCAAGTTTGCATTCACAATGTCTACGAAGGTTACCCCTATGTGGCTACACCTTGTGTAGGTATAATTACTTGTGAAGACCCTTTAATGGTAGAATTGGAAGATGGTGAGAGAATACCTGTGAACGAACAGTATTTGACTGAAGTAACTGACCAAATAGAATACTAATGGAAAACAATATCTCTTTAAAAGACTTTAAGGATTTGTGGGAGCAATTAGATGACTACAAAAAAGTAGAGTATTTGATGCAGGCATTAACTGATTCTTGTCGCTACTATCCTGAATTCATATCTCCTTTTGAAATTCTGGCTTGGAAACTTGATCTCAACATCAATCCAGAAGATCAGGAAGTAGCTAAATATATTAACTAATGAAAGACAACTACGGAAATAACTTTCCACATGATCTCTATCCAATTTTACAAGACACTGACACTTGGTGTTACATCTTACAACCAAAATGATAACACGAATAACTAAATTAGATGGTTTTAACGCTGTACTAATGGGTAGAGACTTGGCTGGAGTATTTGAAGAAGGGCATGTCTACTCAGCAGTGAAGATTCTTGATCAGATCATTATAACTGATCTTGGTAAACATGCTAAAATGGAAATGTTTAAAGGACAAAGCCTTAACGGTATAGCTATGGACGGCTCATATTGCCTTACTGAAGAAGAATATCAAAAGCAGTTAGACCGATGACTGAAGAAGAATACTTAGAGTCTGCTGACAAATGCCCTTACTGTGAGTCTAAGCACATAACAGCCTACGAAACTATCAATAAGAATACTAAACTTACAAAGTACGTGAGGTGCTATAATTGTGAGAAAGAATGGTTAGAACATTACACATTAACTGGTATAACACTTGAAGATGGAATGGACGTATAATAATCAGCAAGTATGGACTTGTAATGACTTTACAATTATACAGATTCACGGGTTCTTTAAGTTGTATTACAACAAGATTTACATTAACTCGTACAATACGCTTCAGTTAGCTAAAGATGAAGCTAAAAATTATAAAAATGAACAAGATACAACAACTTATTTCTCAAGGTAAGACCAAGGAAGCACTTGAATCTTTACCTTTTAGCAATGAAGTTATTTTACTGACTTCAAGGTTTAACGATTTAGAAAAGAAAGTGAATGGAAATACTATTAGTAGTGAAAATGCAGGCATTCAACGTTCTCGTATCATAGAAGCAGTGCTCTCACTAGCAGGAATTGATGCAAGTACAGTACCATCTAAACCAACTCAAAGGTCAACTAAAGATTCATTGACTAAGATTATGTCTGACTACAGACGTTACAAGTCACTTCCTGATACTAAAGAAGGAAAGTACTACAGTAATGCTGAAAGTCTTCTCAAGTTAATTGAAACTCACGAAGCAAAGAAACAAGTAGAGCCTACTTACGATGTGTCTGGTAGAATGGAACGTACGCTTAATGCACAATATCAGGAGTTGATGGAAAGTCTTAAAGAAACCAAGTTGGATGACAAGGAAGACTTTGCAGCAGCTATCCAGATGAAATTGGGGGAAGACATTCCAGCTTGGAAAGACATTGAATCTGCTTACAAACTGTGTATAGGAAGAGGAATGAGTAACGCTCGTGTAGAAGCGGCTATCAAAGCTAAACCTTCTGACATACAAAGTAAGATTGAGTGTGCTGATGTAATTGAGAATTGGGTTGCAAGCTACTTGAAATGAAATGGACTGTATCCGTAGAGTTTAGTAGACCTAAAGCGTATCATCAGTTCTTTAGTTTACTTAACAGAGGCTTAATTAATGATACTGTGCTAATCAATCATAGTGCTACTTACATGATCATTGAGTTTGAAACTACTACTGCACCTGAAGAAGAGAAGATTAAGAATATGGGATCAGTTATTAACGTTAAAATTGTTGAGGTCAATGAGTAAAGGAGATAGAATAACACATGAAGGTGTCAAATGGGTAGTTTCTGAAGTAAGAGAAAGTACACTTATTATCAAGACCCTCAACATTTCTTGTCAACGTATTAAATAGATTGAAAAATGAGTAAACCACAATTAACACCATTTGCTAAAGGATTATTTGTCCTAATTGGATTTATTTTCCTTGCTAGTCTGTTTGCAATTGCAAAGTTTTTTATCACATATCTAGTAAGCTAAAATGAGTAGACCACTTGAAATTACACTTGGACAATATCTTAAAGACCCTAGTGAATGTCCTTACTGTGGTTCTGATGATATTTCAGGGTCAGAGTTTGATGCAATAGGTACTGCTGCTTACAGAGAAGTTGTATGCAAGACTTGTGATCATACTTGGGCTGAAGAATTTAAACTAATCAACATAATACTAAATGATGAATCACCAACAACTAATTGAAAGGTCACACAAGCAAGCTGTAGATAAGGGATTTTGGGAGCAACCTCTTACTGAATCTATGTCACTTGCACTTATTAATTCTGAAATCTATGAAGCTCTTGAAGCTTTTCGTAAAGTTCGAGTAAAGCCTGATTGGAATGATACTCAAGCAGTTAAAGACTCTTTTGAAGTAGAAATTGCTGATGCAGCAATTCGTGTTTACGATTGGGCTGGTGGTAATAATCTACAAGTTGCAGTTTTGAACAGTGTGAACTTTATGTTTGGAGTTGATGAAGGTTGTAACTTTCTCATGCTGAACAAGGAAGTTAACTTGGTTTTAGCAAACGAAGAAAAAGACATCGCACTTTCTAGTGTACTCACAGGACTTTATAGTTATGCTGTACATCACAAGTTTGATTTGCTATCCTACATCATGTGGAAGTTAGACTACAATCTTACGAGAGCTTACAAACATGGTAAACAATTCTAATTATGGGATTAGAACTAATTGAGTCTGAGAACTTTCCCATCTACAATGACGGTAGATTATTTGATTGGATAGATCATAGTTACTACATGACACTTGGAGATTACACTATCATGCACAGATTTGGTGATATGTGGGAAGTATTCTACAAGATGATTCAACCTGATAGTGAAAGATTGTCTACTGGCTCTAAGTACTTCTGTATGAAAGCAGTTGAACATGAAATCAGACAAAGTGAACAGTAGTCCTAAGAATATCATTTTCTTATCTCCTACAAGTAATCCGTCTGTATATGACATTAAGTTCAATGGACAGATCCATGGATGTGTTGTTAGAGATGTGGATGGCTTCTACAAGATTGTACTTACCGATACTGGAATGTGGGAAGAACATTCATTTCGTAGGATAGCTGATCTCACAAAAGAACTGAATACACCTTACGAGGAGGAACTGAACGTTTACTTTGATGGATTTTAGATGAAGACAAGTTTATAAACTTCTAAAACTAATTAGCATGAGCTGGTACATCATCGAATACACAATTAGACAAGTTTGGAAGAACAAGAAAGTTCAAGCTGACAATATTGATTCTGTAAGAAGTAAAGTACCAAAGTCAGCTAAAAATGTAAGGATATGGAAAACACTGTGAATTGGCCTAAACATCTTTACCTAAGCAAGTATGGTCATGTAGCCACTTATGAGATGGTAAAATCAAGAGAAGATCACAAGAAAGAATACTCTCTGATTAAATGGGATGACAACTATCTCTGCGATAATTGGTTTTATGTATCTTCTGAGGACTTAGATTGCTTAGATAGTTTGAAACTGTATTTACATGAGAAAGAAGCTATTGCAATTGCTCGTGAATATTTAGAACTACGAAAAATGTACTTAGATGAGCTGGTCTGAAAATATTGATTTATGAAAACTACATTACTTATAGTGACTTGGTTTGCAAGTGTGTTTTCACTAGGCTTTGCACTAAGACTCTTTCAAAAGTTTGACGAGTTATCAAAGGATGAGATTCTGTATCTCTCTGCCAACTCTGTTTCATTCATAATTCTAATTACTTTACTGATAAAGAACTTAGTCAAACATGATACAGGATCAGATACAAAATGAGGCTGTAGATGCCTGGGAGAAAGCTGGCTACGTTGGAACACTCAACTTGGGTGTAGGAGCTGGAAAGACTTTCTGCTTCTTCAAGAGTCTCTACAGGCTTCAGGATGCAGGTTTATTAACTAGTGAAGACTTGGTTGTATTTAAAGCTGAAAGGTCAAATAGATGGCAGAATACTGTAATACCAGAAGCAGATAAGTTTGAATCTATCTTTGGAATGAATCCAGTTAAGGACTTCAAGATTGAATTCACAACCTATCAAGCTAACTCTGATAAATCAGGTGTGTTTGAATGCTATGACGAATGCCACGACGCAGCTACAAATAGCAGATTAAGTCAGATAAGTGAGTCAATTGCAAAGTACAAACTTGGACTTACTGGTACTCCCAACGAGAATCTGTATGTTTATCCAGATAAAGCAGTTCCTAAGCTTCACATGACTCAAGAACAAATAGACAATAAGCAGATTACATTTCAAACGACCAAGGGGGACTTACTGAAGATGTTTTGTCCTATAGTCTACACCAAGACAGAAGATGAGCTGATTGACTTAGAAGTACTTTCTCCGTTTGAGACTGTAATTATCTACCACAACTTAGATAACACTAACAAGAACTGTGCTATTACAGCTACTTGGACAACCACTGAGAAAGATTGGTGGGACAAGAGAAAAGCTTACTCGAATAAGTTATTTGCACAAGGATTCAGTATTGACAACCCTGCCGATAAGACTAGAAAGGGATTAATCTATCAGGCTAGTCAGATCATCAAAGTGCATATGCCTAAGTTCTTGTACAAGCTCAAGTCCAAAGTACCTGTAGTTAAACAGATTCTTGATCTCATCGACACTCCTACAATTCTCTTCTCAGTTGAGAAAGAACTACTGTGGGAATTAACTCCTAATGTAGTTGATGACAAGAAAGATGCAGTACGTCTAGTTTCACAGTTCAATGCTGGTGAGATTGATGTAATAGCTACTTCTAAAGCACTACAGCAAGGTGTCACTCTCAAAGGTCTACAAAATATCATTCTAGTTACTTTTCAATCAAGTTCTGGTCAACTCATACAAACGATAGGTAGAGTCATCAGACGTGTTGAAGGGAAGGTAGGAAGAGTGTATATTATTGTAGCTCGTGACACTTACGAGGAAAAGTGGCTGGTAGAGATGCAAAAGGTGAAAGACTCGAAAGGTAGAAAGACTAGGAAAGTTAACTTGAATGTAGTAGCTGAAGTTGAGAGTAATTTAATAACTAAGGAAAATTTAAGATTATGAAAATCAATTACCTGTGGTGTTTTCTAATAACATTGATGGGGCAAACTATTATAGTCAAACTGTTATTTGGTTATTGGATTCCAGATACAATAAAAGGAATGGTCATTAGACTTGTACTCTGTATTCTAATTACTCCTTTATTTTACAAACTGTTCAGTACCAAATTATGAAACAAATACATTGGCAAGCTATGGTTCACGGAGTATTGTTCTTGTACCTACTTTTTAACCTCTTCACTCAAGAATATAATTGGCACAGGAATGCAGTTTTACTAACGTTTCTTGTTGGTTACACGGCACTAGCTGTAGTATATCACCTTGATAAAAATGGTAAGTTATGAGTTACTTTGACAGAGAGTTACCTACGGAACCTCTTTACTTTATCTTGACATCTACTCAAGATGGATGGGATTGTGTAAGAGGTTTGTATCAAGCCAACTCAGAGGAATCAGTAAGAGCAGCTATTGAAGAAGAATGGTTAGAATATACCAATGATCCTGAAAAAGCTGAATCTGATAGAGAACAGTTTTGGGACAAGTATGTTTTAACTAAAAGGCGTTTAGTTATTATTGAATCCTAATTAAGCATTTCTGAACCCCTCTAAATACATTATATGCTAATTAATCCGTGTTACATTGAAGGTCTTACCGAAAGTGAAAGTAAGATCAAAAAGTTAGTCCTCTTTTGTATAGAGGAAGGAATAAACATCTCAGAACTCTTAACTGATGAGTCTGGAGTTGTTGTGACGAAAGCAGAGTACGACCACGTAATAGAAAAACTGATTGTTGAAGACTATAAGAATGGACTATTAACGACAAACTACAAGCAAGAAGGATCAAGACTAGTATTAACAAAGCCACTGTTTATTCAAAATCAAGTAGAAGGTGAACTAAGCAGAGTACGAGATTACTTTACAAGTTCATTCTCAGGACAAGTAGGTAAAGCTGGTGATCCAATTACTTCTCTTGCTAAGTTGAAGCTTTTTATGGAAAACAATGGTATTACGTTAGAACAAGCAGAGGAAGCAGCTAAGGTTTACATTGAGAGTTGTGCTGAGAATGGTAGATTCATCAAGGACTTTAATAACTTCATTGAGGATCAGAATGGTTCTACACTACGAACATTTGTAGAAGAGATTGCATCACGTAAGAATACTAAGTATGACCTTTCGCGGTTTATATGATCGAATCATTACTAACCAAGAAGCAATTAAGCAAGGAGATGTAAACTTTCTTCCTTTGTACTATGCATTCCCTTCTTTACGAAACTCATTTCCAGGATTCATTAAAGGCGACCACGGAATTCTCAGCGGATCAACCGGAGTCGGAAAATCAAAGCTTGCTCACTTTCTCCTTAATACACTTACTAATCTCAGGAGAATAAAACCCAAGCTAAAGATTTCGATTATATTTAATACTCTGGAAGAAGCTGAAGAGAAGTTCAAGTCTAATTATCTTATTGAATACTTGAGTGAGTTTGAAGAGCATGTATCTTATTACCAGCTTCTTGGCTACTCAGAAACACTACTTACACCACGTCAATTAGAATTGGTTAAGGAAGCTACAGATTTTTATGAGATTGAGATAGAACCTAATCTTACTCTAGTCACTGAGTCTGATGCTACTAAGTTCTTTAATCTAGTAGTGTCAGAAATGAGTAAGTATGGTAGTTTACAAATGATGGAGATTGATGGGAAGAAAGAAGAAGTATTTATCTATGACGACCCTAATCAATTTGTAATTGTAGTATCTGATCACATAGGTTGTTACAGGCCGAGAAGAGGAACTACCCTTTACGATACTCTTCAAGAGTTTTGCATCACTCAATCTCGTGTTATTCTTGGTTTAAAGTATGGTTGTATTAACTTTTTGATTCAACAGCAAGTAAAAGCTAAAGATCAAATAGAAGCCAACATTAAACCTAAGACGTTTATTGAGAAAGTTAAACCTTCTATTGATGGTCTTGCTTTGTACAAAAACTCTGCTGATGACGCTACTTTTGTGATAGGGATATTTGACCCTCACAAGTGGAAAGAACACATTGCAGGAGGAGTGTACAATGGTATCAATCTTAATGAAGTGGAACAACGTAAACAACGCATTAGATCACTTTGCTTTCTAAAGACACGAGAAGGTGTACTGGAAGATAGAGAATTGGTAGTTGGGTTTGATGGTGCAGTCAATCAATTTTATGAATTAAATCGTTTTTAGAATGATTCACATAGTAACAATTAAAGACAAGATCCAATTGTATAAGGGTGAAGAACCTGCGAATTCAATTGAACTTATTGAAATTGAGGAGTTTGGATTTCAGTTAGTAGCACAGAAAGATCTATACCAAGTTGGTGATCTAGTCATATTCATTGAACCAGACTACAATCTTCCAGACGATGTGCCTCTATTTGAATCCTATACTAAACCTTTTGGCGACCCCAAAAAGTCTAAGTTAGGCTCTCATAATAGAATCAGAGCAATCAAATTTAATCTACATCGTGGTGATGGTTTACCTGTTTACTCCAATGGTATTCTACTTCCTTATGATGAGGCTATGTCAGTACTTCGAGTACGCAAGTGGGGAAGTTTAGAAGAAGCCGCCAAACAAATTGGTCTTTACAAGTACGAAGCTCCTGAACGAACCAAAGGTAATACAGGTCAAGCTGGTGCTTCTCGTGAGTTTCCAGAAGGATTGTACCGAACTGATGAACCAAACATTAACAAGATTACTCTTCCTTTTCCTATACAACTAATTGGTCAGGTCAAGTGTGACGGCAGCTCAATTTCTCTGTATTTTAAAGATGGTAAAGCTGGAATCTGCTCCCGTAACCTTGAGAAGCCTCTGAAGTACTTTAAGAAGACTGGATTTGATAAGTCTTGGAAAGCATGGTTCTGGTCATTGTTTGGTTATGACAGAGCTACTTACACTGAGATTGAATCTGAATCTGAGTTTGTCAAGGTTGGTAAGCCTTATTTGGAGAAGCTTGTAGCCTACTGCACTGAAAGAAACATATCCATAGCTCTTCGTGGTGAATTAGTCGGTCAAGGAGCTAGCAATGGTTCTGGAAACAAGAATAATCCACATGCTAGGATTGAACCAACTATTTACTTCTTTGGTGCTGACTGGTACTTTGATAAGGCTGAGAGAATGTCTCATATGGAGTACATAGAACTTGTAGCGGCTCTTGGTTTCCAACATCCTACTATTGTATTCAATCAGACATTTGAAAGCCGTGAAGAGCTTCTGAAGACTTGTGAAGAATACTTTACTAGCAATATGATTGAAGGAATTGTAGTTAGAAGTTTGGATGGTAAGTATTCAAGTAAAATCATGTCCCTGAGCTATGATGCTCGTAAATAAATTGTAATATGATTGAAACATCAGAACAGACTAACAACGTTTGGTCTAAGATTTTTAAAGTACAAGAGAAAGAATTGTCTGTAGTTAAAACTGCTGCCAATGCTGCGTTCAAGCAGAATGGTAAAGTTAGTAAGTATGCAGATCTCAATTCTATTCTTAGCGTAGTAATTCCAGTACTCAATGAAGTTAAACTTGTAACAGGTTTTATGCTTACAGGTGATGGATTGATCATGCAAGTAACAGATGTAGAATCAGGAGAATGGATTAGGTTTACATGTCAGCTTAATCTGACTGGGCAAACAGCCCAACAGATTGGTTCGCAAATCACTTATTATCGTCGTTACATGTTCAACAGCTTGTTCAACTTTCAAGCAGAGGACGATGATGGGAATGCTACTAGCGGAGTATCAGTCGTTACCACTTACGAAGCTCCTAAAGCTAGTCCTGTAAGTGCTACAACAAAACCTAATCTTGTAGGTGGGAGTAAAGAGGCAGAAGCATTGAAACAACAGTATACTAAAGGTGAACTTACTCAATGGTCACAAATTACTGACAAGTACACTGTTTCCGATCAAGTCAAATTAGCTATTAAGGCAACTATGCCAAACCTTAAATAATTACTAAATGTCATTACTGGATCAACTGATGGCCTTGCCTCCACGAGAGAGCAAAAGAGCCACTAAAGAAGTGTCTGCTTGGGTGAAAATTATTCCAAGTACTAACCCACGTAAACCTAAAGTTAAGTTAAGTAGCAAGACAGTAGAGTTAATTGCAAGTGAAAACTCGTACATTTTATTCCGAGAATTAGAAGGGACTTTGTACATTACAACCCCATCTCCATACTCTGCTGAATGTGCTCCAAATAAGACGTACGACACTAGAATTGGAACTACAGGTCTTGAAATTACGAAAGCTGTTATTGAGACTTTTCAAACAGACCTTTCTGGATTTCATGGGGAGTATCTTTTAGAGCTTGTAGCAGAAGGAGAAAGAGCTACAGAATCAGGAACAAACGTTTTAATCAAAACATTCAAATTAGTTATCAATGGCAATTCCAACGAATCAACCACAGTACCAACCGAAACAGCTGCGGACGGGCTACCACACAATGAGAGTGAAATCAATGGAGATCAATCAGGAGTATCAGAACTTGTCGATTCTCTTGGAGGAAGTGACGGGGAAGACCTCGTGCTACTTGAAGATTCCATTTTCTAATGAGCTTGTAGAGACTCCAAATGGTAACTTTGAATGGATTGCTACTGTGCAACCTGCTGACAAAAGAAAGACAATCTTTGAAGCCATGTGGGCTAAAGAAGACAATCTTATTCGTCAAGGTGAAGATGGTCAGATTTGGGGAATGACAGAGGATAAGTTGCCTCGTAAGGCGCGTAAAGGTGAGCGTCAATACTATGAGTTTCTTCATACACTCATCTCAAGCAAGAAGTACTACACTATTGAGAAGCTGTTTACAGAGTCAAATGATGGAACTTCCTTTAATGATCTCTTGAATGGTACATTGGACATTCCTGCATTGATGATAGTATTTGCAAAGCTTGGAGAGTACAAAGGAGTAAAGACTGGTGATGAATGGAATGACGTTCTACAACCAGAGTCTGAGTGGGAAGCAACTATTGACGTATTGTTGACTGTTACTGAGAAAGATGGTAAGTACACACAAACTAGCTTGGCTGACAAATTCCTTCGTACTGGTTATACTCAAGGTATTACCTACATGGAAAAGCAAGATGCTAAACGTCCATTTGTGCGTGACTTTGAAGGTAATACTCGTAAGGTTCATTATACCATTCATCCACAGGACTTTTCTGACATTCCATTCTAGTATAACCTAAATCCTGCCAAATGCTACCTCAAACTTCAATAGACTTTAAATGTACTGACCAATTAAGCTTGTGGAGAAATGTACTGAACATGCCTCTACTTGAGATTGGTCAGAAGTTTTGTAATCCATTAAGGGTAGACAGGCGACCGGGTTGTAGAATATATGAATGGAATGGATGGTTATATCTACAAGACTATGGGCATCCTATGTTTCATGGGAAGACTGTATTCAAGATAGCTAAATATACAGGCTTTAAAATTGGTAAATTTTTAAGTCATTCAGATTTTTCAAGTCTGAAAGAAACCAAATTACAGTACGATACACAGAGTCCTATTACTTATCCAACTAAAGAGCCGTTCAAGCTCAACTACTTTCCCAAAGAGTTTACAGCAGTAGACAAGGTTTATTGGGAACAGTACGGGATAAGTACAGCTCAGTTAAAATCTGAAAAGATTGACTCTGTGTATCAGTACTCTTATAGGTCTACAGAAGTGTATCCAGCAGACTTGACTTATGCAATTAACGTTGCAGACAGAGTTAAGATATACAGACCTTTTAACGAATTTAGATTCTTGGCTGACTTTACAGGTAATGAAATAGGTGGGATGACAGCGTTAGTGTCCGAACCAGTCTTTACCAAGTCAGCTAAGGATTATATGGTACTTTGTAATTTAGGATACAGTAGTAGATACATTCATTCAGAATCAGTAAAGAATCCACCAATTGGTAAGTATCTTGTAGACAATGACGTTCCTGGTAAGAACTATGCGGCTTATCTCAACTCTATTGGGTGTGAAGCATTTGTATTACCAGATGGTTATCCTAAAGATATTTCTGATTGTGTTAAAGAGATTGGATATGATGAATCAAGAAGAGTACTCCAAGCTACTCTTGAAGCTGGTACAAACTAGATATGGAGGTTACAGTGAAAGAATGGCTTGTAGATTACTTTACAACAACAAGAGTCACTTAAGCTTTCTACAAGGAATAGTGAAGATAGATGAGAAGATATTCATAGGACTAGAAGGTTACAGTAGTTACACAGAAGGAATTCCAACTGGATTCTTTCACATAGAAGACATTCATTCAAACAGAGCAATGCTGGTAAAGCCTTGCTAAATAAATACAAACATGACTATTAAATTTATTGGTGGTGCCTCTGATGCAGAACGCATTATTGTTGATTATACTGAGCTTACATTGAAAGCTCTTCAAGGAGAATTATCTAATCGTGATTTGAATTTCACTGTAGACAGTTCTACTATTATCAATTACAGTTATAAGCACAGTGCTGGCCGTAACTACGGTGAATTGACTGAAGATACAGTTCTCAGCCTTGATCCTACATCTGTAGTTATGATCACACAGCAGCCAAGAGAGACTAAGGCTCGGGCTTACTCTACTGAGGAATTGGCTGAAGTAATTGCTGCGGCTAAGTCTGCATTGGTTAGTCAAGTTTACAAAGACTTGCGTACTGCTTGTCGTGAATTGAGCCAAGTATCTGCTGAAGTAAAAGCAGTTATTGGTAACTACACTCACTATCCTGTTTCTTTGCTTGTAGATGTAGTTGAGGAAGCCGTTAAACTTCTTTCTCCTGAAGTTGTTGAAGTTGGTGCAGATGATTTCCAAGCTATTATTACTCGCATTGAGGCTATTGAGGCTAAAGTTGATCGCATTCAACACATTGTAGAATCACTTGAAGTAGACGAGGAACTTACTGCTGAAGTAGCTTCAATCAAAGCTGACGTTGACTTTATCAACCAGCACTTCGATCTGAAGTAATTGTCTATTATTTATCTGTTTAGATGCCCTGACTTAGCAATAGGTTGGGGCATTTTAATTTACTGAAATGATAAACTGGACTAAAGATTCATGGGAAGATGTAAAGATGGTACTGGACGAGCTTGAGTATGATTACGTGTGTGACTTTGAGGGTAACTTGATCCTTCACTTTGAGGACTTTGACATTGTAGAAGAGACTAAGAAAAAAGTAGTAGACCATGTAGATCATATGTGGCTTAAGTTTGAGTTTGGAGGAGATAAAAGATACAATCTAAGTTTCTACCGCACTGATGTTTATGGAACTAAGAAGGCTTACACTCATCCTCATGTTAGTGAGTCAGGAGATCATTGTACTGGTGACTATGTACGAGGAGTTAGTTTATGTAGAGATCTACTCTATTATGCTAAGTACATCACACGGTACAATGAACCAAGTAGATATACAGCAATACCTGACACTGGTAAACTGAGTGTAGATGAAGATTCACTAAACAAACAACTCACTCCTACATTTTACATGGACATAACTCAAGGCTGTCCTGTACTTAGTAAAGTAGAGTTTGAAGGTGATATTAATAGTGTAATAAGTAACACTGAACTAAATAACCCTAAGACCTTCTTTTGGAAGAATAATCAATTCACACAATATTCAAAAGGTTCAAGAATCGAACACATTGATCTTAAAAAATACTTTAACTATGCTCAATTCTTTAAACATTATAGTGACGCAATCAGCACTGTTTCAGATGCTAACGTTGTGCCAGAAGTACAGTAATCTCGAATGGTCTGCTTATTGTCTACATGAGAAAAAAGGTAACCTATTCAATGAACAGATCATCGTTCATGGAGTTTACTTGATGGATATTGGTACAGCAGGTGCAACTGATTTCAAAGGTAATGCTGATGTAGCTACTTTGGTAGACTCATACCCTGAACTGGACAAACTAATCTTTGATAAAGGTTATCGAATTCTACAGTGTAAAGTGCATTCGCACCACTCAATGCCTTCGTATTTCTCCCAAGGTCAGACATCAGATCAGCAAGATTTAGAAGACAACGCTCAAGGACGTGACTTGTACGTATCTATTGTAGTCAATAATAAGATGGAACTGTATGCTCGTGCTTGTCGTTGGGTTAAGACTGCACCATTTACTAAGACTGTACAGGTGCTTGAGAAAGGTAAGTACCGTCCATTTTCCTACGAGGTAGCAGAAGGGTACGAGAAGATTGTACAAGACTGCAAGGTTGCTATCGACATGCAGAATCCTGAGTGGTTTACTAAACGTCTTACTGAAGTTAAACCTACTCCTAAAGTTCTTCCTCCTGTACAAGGTAATTGGGGAGATAAGCAAATTGGCTGGTACATGAATGGTGCTCCTAAGACACTTGCTCAACAGACTGAATTCAACTTTCACAATACAGATTATACAGAAAACGATGGTGACGGTTACTGTTTTGAAGACGAGCTGATCTTCTTGTTCAATCTACCTAAGAATTGTGTACCTGAAATGCACTTGCAAAAGAACAAGATTGACAAAGAGTACTTTCTGGAGAAGATTGCTGAGTATGGTACTAAAGCTGAAGAGGTATTCTTCAATCAATTGGCTGAATGGGTCATTGAGAATGATCTTCAAGAGACTCCATTCTTTAATCAGATAATTCAAATTACTGAACATGCTCAACACTGATATAACTAAACGATTCTCTGACTGCGCTTGGTTTAAACCAATGGACATAACAGTTGTTGGTTTAGGAGGTGTAGGACGTGGTGTGGCTGAGACTTTAGCTCTTGCTGGCCATACACTTACAGTTTGGGACGGAGACGTTGTAGAGGCTGTCAATGTAGGTGTACAGGGCTATCAATCTAAATTCATTGGTTGGAAGAAGACTGATGCGTTCAAGTTCCAGATGGCTGAATTTGTAGGTGATACTTCTGACATTAATTGCTATGGTAAGAAGTGGGGAGCTGCTAACGGTCTGGACAAGATTGTAATAGCAGCAGCAGATGATTGGAAAACACTTGAAGACATGTACAATCGTTGGAGAATTGACGATGGTGATCTATTCATCTCTCCTGGAATGCTTGCGGATATGTACAGTATTCAAGTGTACATGAAAGGAGATGGACGTGATTGGTTAGGAGGTTCTGATACAGAATCAGTTCCTTGTACAACTAAGAGTTCGATGTACATGGCTAAGTCAATCCACGGACGTGTAGTGAGTATTGTAAATAAATTCATCATCGACCCAACTCTAGTAGATGCAAACTATCGACATAACGGACTTTTGGATTGACAGACCTTATTGTGGTAGTACAAAAGACTTTAGTATCTTATCTGACAAGTGGTGTAGTTTGAACAACTGTACTATAGGTAACGGTAAAGCTTATTACTACAATGGTTTAGTTGACAAGCATCAATTGAAATGTATTGTCATTGATGATACCTTTTACTTTGACTTTTCAGCTAACTCTATTACTGATGTGATTAAGCAGCAGATATGGATACTGAAACATACGAAAGGAATAGAGTACAAGATTGAATTTGTATGCCTGTGGGAAATGTTTAAGTTACCTACTGTAGAACAGTTGAATGAGTTTGCTAAGATTAAGCAAGAGACTATTATTCCTCAATCTACAGTTAGACCAACTCAAGCTGAGTACGATACTGCTATTGAAGAAATGAGATTATCTACATATCTAGGTGAAGCTTCTCAGTTACGTAATATACATCTACCTTTTTCTGACTACATAGACTTGATGCGGTCAATGAGTCACACTCGGCTAAGTAATCAAGAGGTAATTCGTTATGCTACTATAATTCACAGCTATCACAATCCAGTAGTTGAGTCAGTTATTACAACTGAAGAGGTTAGAGAAATGATGACTGAACTACCTGTAGTCAACCAGGAACCTGATGAGCAGCAATACAGAGATGCTTTGGACGTTCTTATAGAGGTTAGTGGTATGGATGAATCTACAATTTTTCCAGAACTAGCAGAGGAGTTAAGTACTTATATCACAAGCATTAATCAACTAGTGGATGAAGATCAAGATATTAATTATCAAGATGTAACCCGTCATGCTACTATTGTTTACAATTACCACAGAAGTACACAGCCTATTTTAGCTGATGTAGATCATCCATTTTAATTATAATGGCACACAAGAATAAGATTGCAGGGTCGAAATGGAACTACGAGGTGATTAACTTCTTTGCTAAAGTATTCAACCTTGTACCTTTTGATAACAAGAACCACTCAGAGTTTAACATTAGCACGGCACAAGCAATGAGCAAGCCACTAGATGGTCAGGGGGTTGATGTTTATTTCAGCCCTTTATTACCTTCTTGGATGACTAACATCTACATTCAATGTAAGAAGACTCTGATCCAGACTAAGACAACTTACACTATTGACATCAAGGCTTTACTGGATATGAAAGTAAATAAAGGAGTTAATCTTCTCTTTACTAAAGTTACCAAGCGAGAGTTGACTAAGAAAGGATTAGTTAGTAAGAAAGAGTCTGTGGTTTGTAACTTGGTTACGATGGAGATGAATACTTTTCAAGTATTCTTGGAAGCTTACAAGCAAATTAATTACCTAAATGAATCTGTAGTTTCAATTGATGAGATTACTAATGAGTTTGAAATGAAATGATATGCAGGACATGAGTAATTTAGAACACGCAGTACGATATAATGAAGGTAAGGTAGATTGGACTTACTTACCTTGGGATAATGAGTTACTTTGGTGGTTGAATGAACAGTTTACTGATCCTGTAATTACCAACAAAGATGATCAACGAAGAAAGTTGGTTTCAATGCTTATTGGGAAAGACATTCACGAAGTTCTATTCTACTCTTTAGCTCTCACTGAAGATACTAATGTACCATACAAAGCAATGAGCATTAATTTACCCTGGAACGCATTACAAGACGTTTGTAGAGTATTAGCTTTTGGTGCTGAAAAATATGCTAGGGATAATTTTAAAATAGCTCCTGGTCTTCCACTTGAAGGTTACATTCAATCTATGTGGAGACACTTGATTGAGTACTTGAAAGGTAATCCAGTGGATGACGAATCGAAACTGTCACATTTGAGCCATCTAGCTTGTAACTGTTTTATGTATTTATGGACGCAGAAAGAATACCATACCAAATGAACGTAATAGAGAAAACAAAAGCATACAGACAATCACAAAGCCTTAATCAATCTAAACTTAATCAGATTAGAACTGGTTTTAAGAAAGTGAATGTCAATGATGGAATGACACTAGGTAACATACTTGAGGTGGAAATGTGCTATCCAGAGTTGTTTGACCAACTGTTTGTGATTGGCAAAGTTCCAAAGGGGAAAGCTGCTGACATTATCAAGGAGTTAGTTGAAGATGGTATTAGCTTAGACGAAATGACGGATGAGCAGATTAAAGAGTACTGTGTTGACTTCCATGAGAATAGATCAGTTGATTCACGTCACGGAGAACTACTCAAGCTACGTCAATACTATGAAGACTTAACTGGTAACTCTGGAAAGACTCTAGTTGATAAGAAGTCAGTAGACATTGTACGTAAGAAGTTGTCAACTGTAGACCACAGATTCATCACAGAAGGAGCAGTGTTTCAAGAGTGGATTGAATTTGAATTCATGGGGGAGCAATGTAAGGCTTTGCTGGATGTAGTGAACTATCAGTGGTTTGACATCAAGAGTACTACTAAGAGTTTGCTTGATTGGCCTAAGTCTATTGATGATTTTGGCTATGACGTTCAGGCTGTATGGTATGATATGGCTATTAAAACCGTGTATCCTAACATTGAGTTTGGTGGATACTATGTAGTTCCTGTACTTACTCCTGAACCTGCTAAACTATTCAAGTGGGACATTACTGAAGCTGAATCTAAAGTGATTGATCTTGTGAATCTGTACAAGTGGCATCGTGACAATAATGTGTGGTATGCTAAGGAGTTGTATGACAATGACATTATTAACCTTACTAAAACTAATTGGGGATGGCGAATATAAAATACAAACTCGTAATTGAAGCAGATACAAATGATGCTGATTACGTAACGGAGATTACAGATATTGATAAAGAAGATCTGGATAGTTTTCGTCCAATTATTGAAGCAATTAAAAACTGTAAGAATGAATACAATTGGGAATGTGATCATTCAGATAGTCCTACATTAGAAGAGTTATACCCTGACTTTATAGATACAGACGCATTTAATTACTTCCAAGATTGTGTTCCTTCTTGGGAAAATGGAGTTCATTCTATCAATTCAATTACTGTTTATCACGTTGTAAAGGAAGAAGAGCTTCTATGAATAAGACACAGAAATACTTAGTAAGATCACTCTTACTACTGGACACACCTGACAATGTGAGAAAGTTCTTGACTGAGAATGTAACTTACGGAGCAATGCACGAGGATCGTGAAGGCTTATTCTTGTGCTACAATTTCAGACAGATAGACAACTCAATTCAAATACTAGATCATGCTAAGAGTCGTCCGTACTTTATAGCAGAATACTTAGTTGGCGATCCCCTTTATGGTGAGTTCCACATGGTACAGTTACGTCCTCCAATGAAAGTTTATCGTAAGTTCTTGATGTCTAAGTTCAGCTCAATGTACACGGCTAAAGAACTTGACATTGTAGCAGCAAATAAGAATCAGAAACAATGGTTTGTGTTGAGAAAGCATGAGAAGTTAGTTCAAGAAGACGCTAAGAAGTATGGAGTTGACCCTAGCTTGTTGGAAGAGTTGGATAGTAACATTGATCCGAAAGAGGAATTCTTTGAATATCCAATCATTGATCCTTTGGAATTTAAACAACGACAACATGAAAGCAAGTAATGCATACAATAAACTAGCAGAAGCTTTTCACACAAATCCTATGTCTGTATGGAGCAATACTAGATCAAAAGTAGATGAAACTAAAACGTTGACTGAAATGTTCAACTCTTGGTTAAATTTACTTGAGTCTTATCCAGACATGAGAATTGGAAGTATGATTAGATACAACATCAATCGTGACTTCAACTGCCTCTGAACCATTCAGACTCCCACGGCAAATATTGAAAGAAGAACCTATGGATAGTGAGACTCTTCGCATAATGCAGGATAGATTACACGAATGTATCACCTCATCAAGACATCTCATTATTTCAGAAGGTCATAAGAACATCCATCTTGTTGGTGTGAAGTTTCAAGAGTTGTGGAAAGTTGGTGACGATTATGTTTATTACGTCGAGTGTGGTTTTCTTGTAATTGAAGTCTATAGTGAAATGTTTGTAGTGGAAGCTAAGAATGGCTATCTTATTGATGAGTACACTAAGTTTGGATCAATCTCTGCAATGGAGTTGATTAGTAAGGTGCAGGAAGCTGACATCTTTGAAGACTTCTCTATCGCTTACAAGAGAATGAGAGGCGTTTAAAATTTAAAACTATGATGGCAATACCAAGACAAGATGGAGAGTTCTCTTTCTACGCTATTCAACACCTCTGGATCGGAAAAGAAGATATTGAACGTAATTGGGTATTCTCCACTGAAAATGAACGTTATTTCACTGGTGCAGAACTATGCTGGCAAGAAACTGGAAATAGTGGAACTTATGATCTTAGAAAAGCTTTACTTGCAATAGAAAAAGCTGCATCAAGAGATGAGCACAATCGTAAGTTCAGGCTTGTACAAATACTTACAACTCGCAAAACTGTAGTGATATGAAAGTAGAAACTTTAACAGCAATTTTTGAAATGTTCTTTGGTGAACTGCAATATGAAATAATTAATGATGAGTTTAAAACTAAGCTGTACTCTATTGAATTCACTGTTAAGAATGTAGTAGAGTACAGTAAAAGTAACAATCATATTGAAGTGTATTCTGTTGACCTTGAAATGGATGAATTGTATTGTTCAATTATAGAAGGTTCACCACAAGACATTATTAAACTAAGTAAAATACTACAATGAAATACACAATAGATCGACAGACTTGGAGACGTGGTGGTGATTCAAAGGAATCTAATGATAAGTTTGGATATACGTACCTGTTGAACCCTAAAGGTTTTATGTGTTGTCTAGGTCAATGCTTACTTCAAGAAGGAATTAGTAAAGATAGACTATTGAGTATTGAAATTCCTCAAGATGTTGATCTCAATAGTAGTTTTGTAAGAAGAAGTTTTGAAGGTTTTCTTGATACAAGTCTATCTATTAAGGCAATGGCAGTCAATGATGATCCAAGCTATAGTGATAAAGCACGAGAGGAGGAATTGACTAAGCTGTTCAAGCAAAACAATTTAGAACTAGAATTCATAAACTAAATAAGATGAACATAACAACTTACTTCACAGGATGGCTAACAGCTAAGACACTTAAAACTGTAGCTCCAATAGCCTTTATAATGTTTCTACTGTATCAATGTAATAGAGGATGTGGTAATGAACCTCAACCTGTAAGTTCTACATTTGACTACACTGCTATTGCTACTAGTTTTAATAGAATAGACACTATTCCCGTAGACTCTGTGGCAGCCATAGAAGACTTACGTGAAATCTTACCAAGTGAGATGATTGAGTTTGCCAAAGACCACAGCTCACTGTTTGCTAAGTATCTCAGTAACAAATACATTGTCAGTAATGGATATGTAGAAAAGATTGATTCAGTTGAATAAATTTAGAAAATGGGATTAGAAGGACTGTTTAATAGTATAATCCCCATGTCTGTACTTTTTGGTTTCATAATTATCCTTGTGATAGCTATGAGATCTAAGTCAGATGGGAAAGCGTTGATAGAAACGTTTAAGAAAAAGAGATTCCTGGGTATTGAAATATCTCAAGGAGCATTAGGATTGTCTGAAGGAATGATGGCTGCTGCAATTAGCGTAGAGCTATTTGCACTTCCTTATGGAGTTAGATTGACTGGTCACGTAGCATTGATCTTAGTGTCTGCATTCTCTGGGTTTCAGATTGGAGATCAGATTAAAGAAGCTAAGAAGGCTATTGAACTAGGTGAGGATGTAGTTGCTGAATGTGCAGATGCTGTGCTGTCAGTAGCCTTGACTATTCTTCCTGCGTTTGCTAACGTGGCATACATAGCTACATCACTGAAAGGATTTAGAGATGTTGAATACTTCTTTACTTTTCAATTGGGTAGGATTAAGTCTGGAATGATTCACATTACTTGCTGGATATTTCTTATCCATGTTATTGTAGTGTTTTACCTTGCGACGGCGAGCACACGTAAAAAGAAAGATGATCCTGGAGGTGTGACTGACCCTTTAGCTCAAGCGTCTGACTCTGATACAGATGACGACGCAGGCATTGACGATGACACTGACAACAATGATTCTGGATTGATTACAACTCTTCCAGTACCAGTTACATTCGATCCTGAAAAAGTTGATGTGGAGAACTATTTAGTGGAGAACTTTCAAGTAGATAGACAGAGATTACACCACAGACTTTTAGTGAATCCTACATTCAAAAGATCAATAGGCAGTCTAGTTACAGAAGCATTGACTTTTAGAGAAGAGTGGGAGAATGCAAAGGCGGGTATTTCAGAAGCTATGCGGAAGATTGAGACTAATGAGAAGAGGATTCGTACTATTGAGGCTAACACGTATGGATTTGATGCTGACAATCCTGGTCGTATATATCCTGTTCTTGCTAGGGAAGTTAAAGACTTGAAAGAGTTGAATAAACATGCACAGAAGGAAGCTAACTTAGCTGAAACTAACTACAATTCTGTTCTTGATGAAATCAATAATGAATTATCTGTAGTATGAAAGAACTATTTGAAAAAGAAGGACAATCTATCTTTTGCTTTAAACCAGGAGATGTGATTATTAGGTTGAAACCTGTGTACAAAGTAGTTCACAATGAGAATTTAGGTATCTCAATGAGAACTGAAGAAGTACAATTTCGTGGATACGAAGAACCTATGACCTTATTAGCAATCGAGAATAATCAAATTTATCTCAGGTATGCATCTAATCAAAGCTGTCTTAAAGGTATGTTGAGTGTAGCTTCAATTGATCAATACAGCGAAGATTGGGGCTTATTTGTACTTCCTAAAGGTATTACAATAGAGGATTTATGAAAGACTCATTTCCATTTAAAATCTATACCAGTGATGGACTAATCATCTCAGAATGTTCAACTATGTTTGAGGCAATTGCTAGAGCTACAAAGTTGAAATGTAGTTGGGCAAGAGATTCTGGTAAACAAGTAGGGCAGTTAATTTAGAAGGATGAAGGAGAGGTCAGATCCCCTCCACCCTCTTCTCCAGACCTTCTACCAAACCGGAGAGGAATGATTTTTGAAGGCTTAGTCTATTCAGGCGAGTCTCTAATTGTTTCTCTTCGGATAATTCTCCATTCAACTCACTTGTTATCCTACTAATTCTAATTCGTACCTCTTTGAGTTCCTGCTTACATTCTTTAATGAGGTCTGCATGTTCTTTTAGCTTATCCTCATTGAGTTCAATCAACTCTGTCAAATTATCCATTCAATTCAATATTTAATTGTCGATCTCTTACTACAAATCTGTTAGTAATTGGTAATCTATTAATGAAACTATTCAAGTTGTATTGGTATGGTACAGTGATAGCTAGGTTAGAGAATTGTAGTTCTACAGTAAACCCATTAGCTGCAAGTACGTTAGCAAGTCTTGAAAGCTTTATCATGTCATTAGTTAAGGTTACATATTTCATCTCCAGATTGCGTCTAAGACCATGTTTGTAAATGTGATAAACATCTTCTTGAGAAGAATGAAACAAAGATAGCCTACAACAATGACAACTCCTAAAATGATTATTAACTTTTTCATTCATCAAAGGTAGTTCATTCTATCTAATTGCACAACATGAATTTTGCAAAAACAATTAAGCATCTACGCGATAACGCAAAGATGACTCAACAAGAGCTTGCAACTCTCAGTAACTTCAAATCTTCAGTAAGCATTAGTCAATTTGAGAAGGGTAATGCTATTCCAAGGTTTGATGCTATTTGTAGAATCTGCATGGCTCTGAACATCTCTTCACTTGAATTCTACTTGCTCAGTGTTGAACCAGAAGATCTTTATTCTTCTAATCCTCAACGTCAGAAGTATGTAGAAGGAGTAGTTAAACGATTAGGTAAAAGAATTACAACTGAATCACAAATCAAAAATGTACTTGAATCAGTTATCTGAGTCAGGTATTAAATACATCAAAGAATGATTTGGTCAGCAATAGCACTTTTTGTATTACTAGCTTTTCTTAAGATTATTTTTAGTCCAGATAAGGAAGCTTGATAAATTTAGTTTAGTTTTGCAATAAAATAAGGTTGGTCGTTTGAGGCTCCCAAGGCTAGGGTAAGTTGTACAAGTTAAAGTCAAATCGGGCTATAGGGAACTATAGTACAATGATTCAGGTTCGAGTCCTGAAAAGCCTTCTAATACAACTTCGCGGTTGATATTTAATTCATGGTGTAGGGAGTTGGTTAACGCTGACTCCCTTTTTGTTTTGTAAAAACACAATGGAAAGAGTTGAACATTCAACAAAATCCTTTTTAATTTAAATCAATGACAATAGTAATTATTTTAGCAGTAGCAGCTTCAATCTTCTTCCTATGGATATGCTTGAAACGACCTGCTACAACGTACTCATTCCAAGTCTATGACAATAAGAATCAGTACATCTACACGAAACGTATAACTGCTAAGACAGAAGTTGAAGCAGAGACTAAGATTAAGAATTACATTCCTCACGACTACACTTATAAACTAATTGAACATGAAAACTAATATTTGGATTGCAGCTATTATAGCTCTTCACTTTACTTCTTGCACACCAGATGATTATTACAAGGCAGATGAGGCTGAGATAGGCTACGCACTTATGACTAACATCTACGGCAACCCTACACCTGATACACTTTATTGTATTCGTAAGATTGAAGGTATTGATACCATGTTTTATGAGACTGGCTGTGTGTATGACAGGGTTACTAAAGGACGTAAGGATACATTGTATGTTACAGATCCGTGGCCTCTGATTCGATTTGTGCCTTATCCAAAAGCTATTGCTAGATTTGAAAAGTGCGGAAAATGAAGTACAAGTACACCGTAACCACTAAACAGATCTTTCCTAAGCCTTTCACGTCATCTGCTGACACCAAGGAAGAGATTGAGGCTGCAACTGGAATGATTATTACTGAACTTGACTGGCAAATACTAGAAAGAAGTGGTAAGAGAATTGTGGAAGATAAGGATTTCGTACTAGTAATTGAGAAGAAGAAATGATGCTTTGTATTACTACAGTCAGGTTTAAGCTGACACAACAACTATGAATGATGAGTTTCCTAATATTCATTCTACTCTCCTTACCATTCCTAACTTTACTCAACTGGAACTCAGTACCAAAGAAGCCGTACAAAATGAAGCAGCAAGTAAGGTTATTAGATAGGAATGGAAGAGTAATTAAAACCTATTGGAGTGAGATTAACAATTAAAAAGACTACAGTAGTAGAAGAGGAGGTTGATGTACAGCTTCCTCTTTTTTGGAAACTAGACAATTGGTTTCACAAGATTGAAAGTAATTGGTACTTGACTATGGCGGGAGAAGAGTTCCATAAGTATCAGTTGACTTCTGTGAGTAACAATTGTGTATCAAAGACACTTATGACCCTTGAACAGTTTACTGCTTACTACGGACATTACAGAGGGCTTTACGATGAAATTACTGAGCAAGAATTTGTAACTGAATTTGATAAACTTGCCAATTACTTGAAATGAAAGCACCAGTAGGTTATACTTGTCCTGACATTAACCAACTAATAAGCTGGTTGAAAATAGCTAAAGATCACATTCTAGAAGCAATGGATCGTATTGATTCTGATTGGGATTCATATGATTTGCAAAAGAACCTTGATGAAGCGTACAAATACTGTGACATTGAGAAAGAGTTAGAAGAGTTAAGATCTGCTAATTCTGCACTACGAGATTGGGGTTATGAATTGGCTAGTGAGTTGGAAGAATTAAAAGAGAGCTATGTTAGAAATACGTGATTGTATTTACGACGAGAAAGGAAACTACCTTGAATGGTATGACTTGTATGATGCTCATGGTGATCTTGTAGACCGTATCTGGAACATCATTATGTTTCTTGATGTACGAGTTCAGATTAGAGAGAAGAAGTTGGCTGGTTATTACCTAATTGATAAAGATGGTTACAGAATTGATATTGATCAGTATGGTAAATATGATTGGAACATGTACAAACCTTTTGGTCAACTAGATGAGTTGTTAACTAGACTTTTACCAACAAGAGAAAATGATTGGAAATGAAACTAAAGACAAGACAAATAACTGATGTGTTTATAGATGTCACTTTCCCTTACTACTGTAAGTTAGAGAACAACTATTACAAGCTTACTCGAATAGAGGGTCGAGGTAAGATTAGAATTGAATGTGTAAGACCTAATCTGTACATCAGTAAGATCAAGTCAGAAGATTACGATTTCAGTCATTACTTGATTACTTGTATTGAAGATGATGGTATTGTATTCGAGGATCTGTTTGATGCTTACAGACACAATCTTGAACCTTGGACTTACTCAGTAGAAGTATTCAGAGGAAAAGATCAGAAAGTAAATGAGGTAGATGCTGGAGCTAGAGTTACTTGTATTGAAACTGGTCAAGTAGCTGAGTGTTCTAAGCACAGGAGTTATTATCAAAATCTTGATGAGGCTAAAAGAATGTTGAATCTATGAAACTATTAATCACGGGAAGTAGAAAGTGTGTTGAATCAGACTATGAACAGTTTGATGACTTTCTGAATGATCTTATAGTTTGGAAAGACTTGGACATTACAGAAGTAATTCACGGTGGAGCTAAAGGAGCTGATCAGTTTGCAGATAGATGGGCTAAGGCTAGACTTATTCCTGTAAGTGTATACAGACCTAACTACGACATGTATGGCAATAGAGCACCATTGGTTCGTAATGATGTAATGGTTGAACTGTGTGATGTCTGTGTAGCTATATTCAAAGGTAGTAAGACAGGAGGAACATTGTATACTGCAAAGGGAGCAAAGGCTAAGAATAAATTAATTGGTGAAATAATACTGGATTAATACAACGCAGAGATGGGAGTCAACTGTCTCTGCTAACTAAATAATATGGGATACATTAAACACAATGCAATAGTAGTAACTTCTTGGGATGATGAGGAGTTAGAGAAGATACACAATAAAGCCAAGGAAATATTCAATGAACAACTAGTAAGTGAGCTAGTCAAAGGAGTAATCAATGGTCAGTGTAGTTTCTTTATTGCTCCTGACGGAAGTAAAGAAGGTTGGGAAACCTCTCAAGAATGTGATGTAATGCGAGAGACATTTACCGAGTGGTTAAGGACTGAAGGTAGAATGAATGATTATGTGGAAGTTAGATTTGGTGGAGATGATGGTCAAGCTTATATTATAGGTTAGTGGGGGAAACCCTGCTAACTTATTTTTTACAACTATGGAAAAGAGAATAAGAAAGAGAAGTACTAAGCGTACTAGATCATTAAAAGAAGCACTACGATTACGTGTGTTTAAACGAGACAATTGGACTTGCTATATCTGTGGTTTAAGAGTTAGAGACTTACCTAATCATCCTAGAATGGCTACGGTAGATCATGTAATTCCCAGGATTAAAGGAGGTTCTAATAGAATGGAGAACTTGAAAACGTGCTGTGCTAAGTGTAATAACGACAAAGGGTGTAATTAAAAAGTCCTGCCCCCTGTCACTGAGGCAAGACCAAATCATAATTACTATGAGAGAACCACTAATATCTTAGATTAGTTCAGTTAACGCTTTAACAGCTTCTTCCGCGCCAAAGATCTTATTCTGAGTAACTTTGATGAAGTCAACATACTCTTTCATAGCTTCCTCATGTTCTGCAATTTCAGCACGTAACTTATTAACATCGTCTTGAATGTCAAGAATACGCTTCTGGTGACTCTTGATTTCAGCGTGGTAATTGGTTACGTCTTTTTGATATTTTGAGATCGTTGTCTCAATTCTAGTAGTGTCCATTTGATTTGGTTTATATTGGTTTTCAATAAAGTGTTTTAAAGTTTGGTCTTTACCAGATGATCTAGCCGCTAGGATTAGATTGTTCATACTGCTAACTTATTTTTTACTTCAGGAATTGAATTTCCTTGGACTTGGTTTTAATTACTATTCTACTACCAAAGTTAAAAAGATGGTCTGCGTCTAAGAAGTCTTTGAAATAAACCAAATCACTGGTTCTTACATAAGCTCTTTGATAGTAAACTAGAAATTCTATATTGACAAATTCATTAATTCCAAAAGTAGGTTCAGGAAAAAGAGTATAATGTTCTAAGTTACCAAACTCTTTTATTAAGAACAATCCTTTTTTCTCAACTGTATCTTTTCCAGTTACGATCTTAGTGTAGTGGAAAGTTTGGCTGTAGCTGAGTACAGGAAGGAAGAGTAATAAGAATAGAATATTTTTCATGCTTGTTTGTTTACTTGTAAGGTAATAGTATACAAGGGTTTGCGTCAAAGATACCAAGTGTAGTACCTCGTTTAACTTTCTTCTTAACACCAGTAAGTTTAGGCATATTAGCTACACCTTCTTCCATACAATCTATTTCTTGTAGTTCAATCTCTGACTTAGCAAACTGTAGGCCTTTCACCACAGCATCCATGACCATAGTTAGATCAGTGCCGTGAAACACTTGCCAACCTTCTTTGGAGAAGATAGCTTGGTTATTCTTGAAGTTCTCAGTAAGACACATGAGTATCTTCTTCTTGATCAAGTTGCGCTGTTTGTTTGTCATGCTTGTTTGTTTTTACAAAGGTAGGGAAATTGGTTGAGGTTGTAAACTATTATCAGAATAACTTAGTAGTATGTTGTCAATTTCAGGTACAGTACTAGAAAAGCACTCTGTGTAACCATCAAACCTAACTGCGGGTAAATACTTACAGTCCTTTGTCAATTCTAGTACGCTTCTTTCTAGCTTTACTGCTTCATATAGATTCGTAGTTACATAATTTAGAACCTCGTAAGTGTAAGGGGTTAAATTACCAAATCTTTTTTGTAAGTCTTGAGTTGTAATCCCTACTTTGTAAAAGCTTTCATTTTCAGAATCTAATCTGATATGATACACGTACGCAGGTTTGTTTTCCCATTCTTCTTTCTTACGTTCTGCTGTGACAAGATTTAAGCCCCCATGACCACCCTTTATTTCTGATTTACAGCACTCCCAGCAACCATGCCCTTTGGCGTGGTTAGAAGGGTCTTGTAGAAATTCACCATGCTCTGGACAAATTATAATCATTTTTGTATGAGCACCTTTGTACTCTGTTTTAGAGTAATCATATTTATAGTTATGAAACTCCTTAACATTATATTTATTTTTCCAGTACTCAGTTTTATCTATTGCTACTTGTATAGTAGGTGGAGATTCAAACAAAGAGTGTGCAACTACATTAAGTAAACCATATTCATCTTCTACTAATACTTTCCTGTTTATGCCATCATATCTACTAAGTATTTTAAGATCAGGATTAAACTCGTTTACTCTCTGAACAAATTCTTCGTGTGAAAGTGAATTATATGTAGTTGTCATTACTTTAATAATTTTACGTTTTGCAATTTTAATTCTCCTGACATCACTTTCTCAATTTGCTCATCGCCTATCTTCATTTTCAACTGGTAGTAGTTAGTTAAACCAAAGTACTTGATTAATTCGTTCTTCTTTTTAACTCGTTTACCTTCTTCAATTTCAGATAGATTCACTGGTTCATCAAGAACTTTAATTGTCTTAAACTGACATTCTACTCTTTTAAAGTAAGCAAGTCTATCTCCTTTAAATAAGACACGAGGGTTTATCCAGTAACAATCTCTGTGCTTTCTTCTAAGTATCTCCTGTACAAAGAGTTCATCCAGATACTTATAGAAAGTGTTCTCAGAAAAGCCTGTGAAAGCTTCTATCTGTTTAGCTGAGAAAGAAATGTAGTCCTGATTACGCTCAAGATTAAGCATTACAAATAAGAAGATCTTAGTGGCTTTAGGACTTAATCCTTTAAGTACTCCTTTCCTTTTATTGTCTACATAAAGGTTAGTCTTACTGTCTGCTTCAAAATCAATGTTACTGACTAAGTTCATTGTAGAACCGTCATTGACTTTCATAGAATAGTTGTTCTCCCTTACAAGTATCTTAATCTTCTCGTGATCTTGTATCTCCTCAAGAAAGGGATTTGGTTTTTCTGGTAACATAATTTAGCTATTTCGTTATTTAATGCCACAAGATACGAATTTTAAAATAACTTGTACATAGTGTAAGTTACGAAAAAATCTAAATTTGGTACTAACTCTTTACAAAACTTGAGATAGTCCCAAAATGAAAATGCTGACCCTACTAAACCACTAGTAAAATCAGCACTTCTACAAAATAGCTAAATTCTTAATTGAGATTTAAAAAGAAAAAAGAGACGTTTTAATATTTTACTTTTCTTCTTCGCCAACGAAAAATTCATAAGCGGAATATACGGGCTTAAGATTGCGGCTTTTCAAAAACTCATTCTGACTCTCAGGGTCACGCATGTTAACGTAACCTTTTATCCCAGGAACCAACTGCAAGAAATACTTCTGCTGTTTAGTCATCCCTTCCCACTTACCTGACTCTATCTCCTTTGTATTAAACATGTCAGTAAAGTTAACTACAAGCTCTAAATCTCTAGCTGGTACAATTGGGTCTTTAATAGCAGATACAAATTCAGTAGGGTTGTAAAAGGATGAGACTTCTAGCAATACTCTATTGGCTTGATAAGCTAACAAGTCTCTGAAGTAATCTTCCTCATCGTCATCACCTGAATTAAGTACCAAAGCTATTACAGTAAACGCACCAATCATGGAGAGTTCAAGCATTACACGTTTTAAGTTCTCCTTCTGATAATCTTCCAGCTCATTGTACTTAGCAAGTAGATTCTTAATGATCTGTACTTTCTCCTTAGACATAAAGAACTTACCAATAAGACTGGTAACAGTTCTGTACTCACCTTCAGTAATCTGATTCAACGTAAAGTCATAACCCTTGCTCTTCAATCGTCTGCTCAGACCTTCAAACAACCATCCTCTGTGTAGTCCTACCATACTAAATACTGCACTCTGATAGATAGCACCTTTGTCTTCAGGACTAAGTGATCCATCTACTCTAGTTGCAATAGTCTTCATCCTAGCAGTAAGGTTGTCAATTACAGAATCAGGAATAGTGTGATTAACCTTACCATCTTTATCAACCTTAAGCATATTGTAAGCAGTAGTCATCTCATCAAAGTTAAGACCTGCTGCTGTTGCTTCCTTGTACGTGTACCATTTATTCTCGTGGACTCTATAGTTGTCCAGTATTGCAATCATAACCACTGACTTAGAGAAGTAATCACCTTTCTCAAATCCATACATCAGAGTCTTGTCTGGCTGATTACGCATTAGTACATGCTTGTCAAGATCGTCAAACATCTCACGTATGTCTCTACCAAGACCAAAGTAGGACATCAAGCTGCTTATTCTGTCAGTGCTTCTTACACCATTAAAGCTGCCAATGACAGAAGGTAAGATGCTAAGGAACTCCTTGTTAGCAAATGCAGAAGACTTAACTGTAGTGTAGTTACCAACTAGTGATTCAAGTGTAGCAAAGACTTTAGCTGATATAAGGTTAGAAGTCATAGCTATAAAGTTGAAACCTAAGTTCTTCATTCTAACCCATTGACTCAACTTCTCAACTGTCTTGGTAATACTGATCTTAGTTCCAAGTACTGTAACGTTAAAGTCTTCTTTCTCTTTACCAGTTACATGAACTTCAAGGAACTGTTTGAGTGCAGCAAAAGACCATGAATCTTTACCCTCAATTACCTTGTTACCTGACTTCACAGTTCTTCTCTTGCTTCCTTGTAGCATGTTCTCAAACTTAGGTAACTCTCTTGACATCTGTACATAGTTCTCTTGCATCTGCTTGTAAGCAATAAGAGATGAGAGTATGTCAGTAGTAATTCGATCAGGTTCACCTAAAGTACTTGTAAATCTAATTGGAACGTCATCAAGAATAGTACCGTCATTTAGCTTAGGAGTATCATCAAACTGTGTATCATCTTCCTCTCTAACTACACTTGACGCAATGTTCTTCTTCAATCTCTTGAATACTTCTGGTTCATTCAATCGCATAATGTCAAGAGTAGATTCATACATCTGTGGAAGTCTGTTAGAATCAGCAAAGGGAATAGACTTATCCATCTCCTTCTTCTGCATCTTCAAGAAGTCTAAGTAAGTTCTATCCTTCTCACTCAACTTAAAGTACTCCTTGTTAGTCCAGTCTACAGTTTGTACTCTCTCAAATGTATCACCAAACTCTAATGTCTTTATTTTACCTCTTGATGGTACAACCAACTCACCTTTATAGTACTTAACTGATCCATCCTTATTGGTTTCCATATTACGTAACATCCAGAATTGAAACTGTTCTGGTGTAAGTGAAGCCTTACGTTCAGCTATTACTTCGTCTCTTCTTGGATTAGGAATAGTATTCTTAGTATACCACTTGGCTACCTCTTGGTTGTAATCCTTGAGTCGTTGTATCTCTTGTAACTGAAACTTATCCTTTGTCTTAGAGTTGTAGCCTTGGATAATCTTCTTCTCCTTCAATCGTTCTGAAAAGTCTTGACTGAATCCATACTTGTCGTGAAGATCAGTGTGAAACTTCTCTCTAGCTAAGTCCCATTGACCTTGCATTACTTCAGAGATAAAGTTACCTGACTTCTGAATTTTCTTAGTTACTACACCAGTCTTTTCGTTTACCTTATCTACAGTAACTCTCTCAGCAACCCAAGACATGTCTTTACCAATGTAGTCAATGGATTCAGCAAGGAAGTCATCAGACCAATTCAATACTGCTCTTCGTATCTTATTCTTAACATCAAAGATTAATCTGTGAGCAAGCCTTACAAGTGTATCAGAGTTGTTTCTCGCTAATCCAAACCAAGTCTCAAGAAAGTTAGAATCTCTAGGAGCTTCACGTAACTCAGTCATAGGTATGATCTCTTCACCTGCAATCTCTAACTGATCTGTAGTTGTATTCTCTCTATTAGTTTCTCGTAGGAATTGATTGTACGCTCTATTGATTACTTCAAAGTTCTCTACCTGACCTCTAATCATCTTGTCTAGCACCTTCTTCCTTCCATCACCAATTACAGCATCTTCATCTAAGACCATATTAAGCTCTTTGAGGAAGGGTAAGTAATAACCAATGTATTGAGCCAACTGCATGATCATGTTGTCACCAGGAGTCTCCTTGTCAGTCCTAGAGCCAAGATAAGTGTGACCGTTACTTTCAGTCACAGTAAAGTAAGTCTTTAAGAACTCAGTAGCATTCTTAGTATCTTCATTGAGTAGTTGTAAGAACTTGTAGATACCTACACCATTCTTAGTTCCTTCTAGTTCTTCCTCAAGTGCTTTGATCTGTGGAAGTAGACTAGGATTACTTTTCTTTCTCTTAGCTAAGTCTTTGTAACGACGATTCAGTTTATTGACTTGATACTGTAAAGTCTTCTCTTCGTTAGCCATTTGGAAGAATATACCATCACCTTTAACATCTGGATTAGCTACAAACTGATCAGTAATATGAGCTACATAATCACTTAACTCCTTATTCCTGAACATACTTAGGAACTTATTCCACAGTCTTCGTAACCACATTCCAATTGAAGTTCCCAACTTAGCTTCCAGATCTTTCTTCAGTATCTTACCTAGTATTTCTTCACGAGTGTGTAAGTCATCTCCATACACTTGCATGTATTCATCATAGTACTGTTCAAACTCTTCAGTCTGCTCAATCAGTCCCATTGCAAAGTTGTACTCTTTAGTACCACGACTTTGAGCTACAGCCATGTGAGCTATCTCTTCAGTTAAAGCATCAGTAGAAGCACCATCTGACATAGCAACTAACCTAGCTGACATGTCTACCAGTGCATTAACATCGAATGCCTTACCAGTTACCTTCTCGTACTCTGAAAGTGTTACTAAAGAGAAGCCTGTGCGTTCTAGGAGAGACTTCAACTTGTCTGGGGAGATGCTATTGTCATGAGCTTTATCTTTCTGGAAGAATACTTGACTAGTACGTTCATCTTTAAGATTGATAGAAAACCAATCGTTACCAAACTCATCTGTAATACGAACTACATTGTCAGGATATAGTTTCTTAAGTGTGTTTTGTACTCTAACTTCATAGAAAGCTTCAATTGGTTTTAGTTTTTCAATGCCTTGAGACTTGAGTTCTTGTTTCTTTTTTTCCAGTTCTGTAATGACTACATCGTGATATAGTTCTGCTTCTTCTTGAGTTTCCCAACTTTGACCCTTTGAATTAAATCTCCACTTTCCCTTGAAATCCTGATAAACTTCCTTGTTATTCTGAATGTCAGAATTTACTGTTTCTATATCATTTGCTAAAGAAGTATGCCCCTCAATCTTAGCAGCAGTCTCACCAGCAGGAAACAGTACATTAGTAAAGCCACGTTTAACTGAGTCAGCTACAATAGATTGTACAAAGAACTTAACCCAGTTTCCATCTTTATTGAGTAGTTGTAGGAATTTGCTTTCGTTCTTATTAAAGTTGGTGCTCTTTTTATATTCTTCTACCTTATCCCTAATTAACTGCTCATCATCTCTCCCTACTAATTCTCGATTAGATAGCCTTTCCCTAAATCCATTTTCGTGTTTAATTACAACATGATCTGCATATACTGTGTAATCTGCATAATCAGTTGAAAACCTAACAATCTTTGAGTCGTCTACATTGGTAAGAAACTCATCAGTTCTACCTTTTTGAAAGAGGTCAGATTGTGTTTCCAAAACACGTCTAACTTTACTATCTGAATCAGAAGTGTCGCTACGAAACCAACCAATTCCCTGATCCGTAGAAAAAGACGCATGACCTTTAATACTAGGAGTTATCTGAGGAGTTTTAATTTCATTCTCTTCATAGTTAATTCCTCCTGATACAGTAAGCATTTCATAATCTTTACTGTCTTTTAAAATTCTAGTAAAGTTACGTCTGACAAGTTGCCCTGTCTCATCACTATACTCAAACTCCTCTTCTCCAAAACTTCTGCCTCTAACAATCTTTACATCGAAAGAATATTTTGCTAAAGTATCAATGACAACTTCTTCAAAAGTATCACCTTCTGATTCCTTGTACAACTCAACTTGCTCTTGAGGAATACCTAGTTCCTTGAATTTCTTCCAGAAAGTATCCTTACTAATTCCTTTATCTTTCCACCACTTGTTCAAGATAGGTAACTTCGCAAGTATCTTATCTACAGCAGCAAACCTGTATTCTACTTTCTCAACTGGAGGAACCAACTGTTCAAGTGTAGGAAATAGATCAGTATCATTCTTATCCTGCCAGATACTAATGTCGGCAGCTAGACTGATTGGATCTATCGCTGACTGACTCAGTAACTCTTTAAATTCAGGATGGTTTATATTGACACACTTATTCATTTCAAGAATTTAAGTTTGTACAATGCTGCCTCTAAAGTAGTCAGTAAGTTGTCTACTTCATTCTGCAAGTTAGTTTCATTTAGTGTAGCTCTGTAACGTTGAACTATACTGATTGCATTCTTAACTATGATTGTTCCATTTACTTCACGAACTGTGGGAGACGTGTATCCAGTTAGAATACTATCCTTCTGCAAAAGTTCAGTAAAGGAATCTCTAAAGTCAGCTACATCATCCCAAATACCTAGTGCCATATGTTCAGCATAGGATTGAGTTTGCAAGTGAGCAATATGTAGGTTCATCTCTAGTTCAAAGAGGAAGCTTATAAATTGTACGTTATTCATTTTTATCAGCTATTTGTTGTTGTTTTTGAATTTCTTTCTTGACATCTTCAGGGAGTAGATCAGTTACATCAAATGCTTTGTCTGCATAGTGAAAGAATGTCTTAGCTCCTTTTACTGAAGTTTTACCATAAGGAAGTAGACCAAGGATAGCCTCTGATGCATTCCTGTCTGGTTTAGCTACTTCAAGTCCTACATTAGTTATTCCTGCAAGTTGACCAAGTTTAGTAGCTGGTAGTGCAAGACTAAGGAAAGAAGTAAATGCTTGTGCTTTATCGTTAACTGTAGGATAGAGTTTGTCAACCGAAGTCTGCTGTCTGGTAGCTAAGTAATCATCCTTCCTAAGTGCTTCAGGATTGTACTTCTTCAAGTATTCCTTTTCCTTACTTGTGAATGAAGGAGCACTGAGATTACCAGATGTCTCTAGCTTATTCAGTAGCATAGTCTTCTTGTAAGCTTCATCCTTTATCTTACCTGCTGTGTACTTGTTCTTCTCCTGCTCATATTCAAAGTCTAATCGTTTAGGATACCTTTCTGGTGTATTACCTAACGATACTGCTAAAGGACTTTTAAGATATTTAGCTACTTTATCTGACTTAGGTGTATTGATTTCATACTCTTCTTGATACTTCATGTAATTAGGTTTAGAAGTACCTATAGACACCTCAGGAAGAGATTGTCCTACATAAGTATCATTGGCTTTGTCATACCTTGTAATTACACCTTTCTTATACAGATCCCGATACTCAGGAGAGTTAGTACTGTATTCAGTTACTCTACCATCTGCTCCTTGTATTTTAACTTTCTTATCAGGAGGAATGATAGAACCATCTTCAGCATACTGTTCCATCAAAGGTAACTTCTCAAGTACATGTTGAATTGACTGTTTCTTGTCAATAAGATCTAGTACTTCAGTCCTTTTATCTTTTGGAATGATTACAGTATTACCTAGTTCATCTTGTAATACAAGTTCTCCACCTTCAGCATTTATTTTCATTTCAAGATTATTAAACCATGTTTAGCAATAAGGTTGACATTACCATTACCTATCTGTAAATCTACACCTCCATCTTTATGAGACTTGTATCCTTTTAAGTCTTTAACTACAGTCCATTCTTTACCTAACACAACTGAAGTTTTCATACCGTCTTCAGCTTTAGGTGCGATCTTACCAGTTGTGTAACAATAGATTGCTCTTTCTTTCTTCTCTTGTGGAAGATTATTCAACTCTTCAACTGTGTAGACCTTATTGACATTAGCTGCTTTTAAAGTTTCGTTAATCTGGTCTGCCATCTGTTGAGTGAATACAACTTCATTCAAAGGTACAGCTTTAACTACAGGTTCCTGATATTTCTTCTCACTCTTCTCGTTATTAAACTCTATCACCTTACCATTGTAATTGTAGTTCTGTAAGTACTTAGTTGTTCCTACATACTTAGCCTCCACAGGTAATTGTTTGTACACTCCATCACCTACATACTTAAACGGCCGAGGTGTCTCAGCTCCTGGTACTAAAAACTTAACGTATCTAGCGTCGTAATCTCCAATGCTAGGAGGTATTTTCACTTTAAGTACTTGACCGTCAAACTCACCAGTGACTACAGGAATGTTAATGTCTACATAGTTGTTAGCTATGAACTGTTCTACAAAGAGATTAGCCTTTTCCTGATTAGACTGATCTAAAGCTCTCATTGTATCCGTGTAGTACTTTGTAAACTCCTTATTCTTAATGAAGTAAGAGACAGGAATCAAATGCCCAAATGAACCTACACCAAAGTCAAATCCTTTCTGATAAAATGAGTAATTAACTAAACCTTCAGCAAACCTCTTGGTCTTCTCATCTTCTGAGTTAAGCAACTCTTGCCAGTTATCAATAATAGATTGAATCTCTAACTCGTCATTTGTATTAGCTCCTATGAACTGTAAGTAACCTTTTTGTACTTCAAGTCTATTGAGAAACTTATTAGTAGGATACTTTAGTTTGTATTCAAGAATCTTATTTGGATCATTAAGTAAGTTAACTGTAGATTGATTCCACTTAAAGTAACCAGAAGCTACGAAAGAGATGAATGAGTTGTACAAGTCTTTAACGTTCTTATCAGTTACATACTCAAGCACACGTTCAGTCATCAGATCAAGTGCAGTTACAATAGTTCCCTTGTTTACATCAGGAATCTTAAATGTATTAACCAAGAAGTCATTCCAGTCAAGTAAACCTTTCTGAGTTAAAGTCTTAGTTAGACCAGCATCATCAATTACAGAAGGATTAATACCTACAGCTTTTTTGTACTTCTTAATCTTCAAGTAATTGTCAACCATTGTAGCACCAGCACCTGCATTGGCTACTTTAATACCTGCAACGTAAGCTTCAAATGCACGAGCATAAGATTTGAAGTATTCAAATGAAGCATTGTACCTTTCATCGTCTCCTACACCTTTTAAATCGTTCACAAATTCATCAAAGTTGAGTATACTCTTATTCAAGACTAGCTTTTCTGAACTGTAGTAAACATCAGTAATTTGAGTAGTAAAGAACTGTACAGCTTTGAGAGGTACACCTTTCTTGAGTAAGTACAATGCAACTCCAATAGTATCACTAGTGATGTTTGAGTACTCAGCTTGTGGATCTTTACCATTGTCTACAAATGCAGCAAGCAATTCAGCTATGTTACTAGAGATCAGATTACCATCCGTATCAAACTTCCTTGACATATCTGACAATGACTCCCCATTGTAGATAATCTCAACTCCATCATCGTAAGTAGATTCACCAAACGTACTGTAAGCTTCCATAAGGCTGTGTACAGCGTTTACATTGGCAGCAGTACCAATCAATGCCTTACCAGTATTCATCCTCTTAGCAATCTTACTAAGCGTTATAGGACTAAAGAATGGCATCTTGTCTTTTAACAACCCTTCAAGTTCCTTGTCTGTCTTACCTTCTGGATTGATACCTGATTTGTAAGCTCTAATCTGCAAGTTGTTACTCTTCAAGTTATCAAAGCCACCAGGAGTTAATTGTTCCTTAAGTGATTGAGGAGAAGACAATACAGCAGTCATTAACTGTAGTATTCTATCCTGAAGTTTGTTACCACCAAAGAAGAATCCTCTAACCTTGTCAATATCAAAGTCAAGACCAGCAATCTTAGTCACCATGTCAGGCATGAAGATTACACCATTATCTATAGGTAAGAATCCTACAATTTTAATCTTGAACATTGAATACTTTCCTTCAGTAGGAATACGATACACAAGTCCAGTGAGTAGATCAGGAATCTTACCTGACTTAATATCAGCTCGTAAAGCATCCATATCCACTATCCCGTCAACCATGTAATTCTTGATACGTGGATCATGTACAGGAGCATAAGTTTCAAAATGATCTATACCTTGAGCAGGATCGTTGTTCACCCACTTAATCTTCAGCTCGTTACTAAAACCTTCAGAAGAAGCGTTAGCAAACGTGTATCCTTTATCAAAAGTAAGATCAGTAATGTTATTCTTGGCAAACGAGTTTATAATCTGAATAACCTTATTGAAGTGAATAGGATGAGTAAGAGGTAGTTGCTGAATTGACTTAATGTAATCATCTCGCATACCTTTATTAATCATCTCTTCAATAATCATTCGTCTTAGCTTATCTTCAGAACCATACTCACGAATTACATCATCAAATCGTTCTACAGTCCACTCTGAGATAAGGTCATTGTATTCTTTCCACAACTCCTTAGCAGACATCGTCTGACCATCTACATTATAGTTACCTTCTAAGTTACCAGTGATCAACTTCATTATCTGAGTACCAAAGATAGCATCAGACATGTAGTGGTGTTCAGGCGTTTCTTGCTGCTTACCCCACTTAGCTAAGTCAATAGTCATCTCGTTACGCTTACCTACTTTCATTGTAGTGTCGTAGGTAATAATGTCAAAGTACTTACCATCTTTTCTACCTTGCTCATCATAAGACATGGTGTCAAAGTTGTAACCCATCATCTCAAGATGAGACTTCCAAAGTGGATTGTACAGTCTATTAGGCTGCCCGTTGATTGTCTCAAGTCCGTAAATAGGAAGTATAAGTAGCTCTGAGTCTTTCTTCTGTACAGGACTGACAATAGTGCTTTCAACCTTAGTTACAGGATTTACTGTAGTTACTACATGCTGATTAAAGTAAAATGGTTTGAGTACGTTAAATAATCCTACAATATCTTCACTAGGCATCTCACCTTTAGCCAACTGTACAAATGCACGTTGATGTCTGTCAGTCCAGTCATTCAGTGTAATCATTCTATCACGATACGCAATCAAATCTATCTCTGTCTGAGCATCAGTCTTATCTACTTTTCTAAATCCAGTAAAACCAATGGATTCCAATTCTTCTACTTGACTAGATGGTGATTCTACAGTAGGAAGTACATTGATTCGTTGCCTCTTACTGAACACTTCAATCTTAGTGTCACCGTCCATGAACCAGTTATCAACATTACCTTTGATTACAGGACTCCATATCTCTTTAGCTCTCTTGTAGTAATCTTCAAGGTTCTTGTAAAAGCTTAAGTGACCTACAGAGATCATGCTCATCTGGCTATGTACAAGCGCATGTTCAAGTAAATACTCACGAACTAAGTTATCACGTTGTCCAGACTTCAACTGTACTCTTGCCTTTACTTCCTTGGCATAAGCTTTGAACTCTTCCTCAGCTTTCTCAAAGTATTTCTGTACTTCAAGTATCTGCTCGTTGATGTTCTCTTTGTAAGGTATTTCAGCAAAGATCTTTACATCAGGATTGTAGTTCTTAATCCCGTGAGTATCCTTACTTCTATTGTGTTCTAGTTGAATAATCTTAGCAATCTCTGCTTCCTTGTCTAACTCCTTTGGTACTCTGTACTTGATACCAATTAAGTTAGGTGAGTCAGATAAGATGGGCATCATGTGAATGTTAGCAGATAACCATAACTGATAGGTTGATTCCACAAAATGCTTCTCAGTGTAGTTATTGTACATTAATCCATTTCCATCCTTGTCCTTGAATCCAGCATAGACTACAAACTGAAAATCACCAGCTTTAGGATTACGATTTAAGATTGGTAACTCCTTCAGAAATGGATCTTTATCAAACAACTCAGCTTTAAGGTCACTAAACTGTCGTTGTAACCTTTGAGTTAACTTGCTGAAGTAACCACCATTGATAATTTCATACTGTTTCTTACCTTCTACATTCAAGTGACTGGCAATAAACTTGGAATACACTTTAGAACCAACTGCATCCCACACAGCTAAGAACCTTTTACTTTCATCTTGGTGTTCAAGAGCAGTCTTCAACTTAGCATAGTCAATAAACACATCTTCCATGTCAAGTAGAGCCTTGAACTCTTCAGGACTAGTTCCAGTGTAATCACCAAGTATATTTTTTACTCGCTGCTTTATTGATGCTCTGTTGGCTTCAAATACACGAAGGTCTAGTTCACCAGTCTTATCATAGTATTCTTGTGTAACCCAGAATTCAGGTTGAGTTTTATCACCAAGAGCTTTGTACAGTTCAGTGTAGATGTTAATAGGTGATTCAAACTTCTCGTCAATGTATTTAAGCAAGTTGACGTAGAAGGTATCTTTTCTAGCAGCCTTCTCAGATAGTCTTTCCATCATGTCAGCTACGTCAATCGAATCTACAATTACCGCGGCTAATCTCGAATATGCTTCGTAACCATTGTAAGTAAGGTCTAATCCAAGTCCTAAAGAGTCTTTCTTATCTGATCTAACTGAATAGATCAACTGTTTCATTCTCTTACTCAACTTTTCAATAGGTGATCTAAGTGAAGCTGATTCTTGCCAACCTTCTAGTGTGTCAGTTTCTGGTTCTTCAATAGAATCTCCTTCTTCAACCTCACGTTCAGTTGTCAGTGTAGTATTTAACTCCTGACGACCTAATACAATCTTGTATCCTCTCTTACCTAACGCTTTTAGTAGTTCAGGATACAGTGCCCCCATTCTAGGATTACCGTCTGATACAAACACACCATCCTCACCTATTGTAAGATCAGGTCTAACATAAGCAAGTAGTTTATTGGCTTCGTCTAATCCTTGTACCTTTTCTACTTTACTAAAGAAGTTTACCAGTGGGGAGTTATCTGTGTACTCTTCTCCATTCTCATCTACAAGAGTATCCGATTTAGCAAGTGTCAAATTGTTCTTAGTAGGATCAGAATCAATTAAATTCTCTACTGTTTCTTTTTTACTTAGATCAAAAAACTCACCTACTTCGGCTAAGTAGACATTGACAAAATCCTGCTTGTTACGTTCAGTCATTCCATCCACCATGTAGAATGTACCGTAACGACTCAGCTTTTTACCTTTATAATAACCAGCATTAGCTCTCTCAAACAGATCAAGAAGACTTGGATGGTAGTTGATAAGGTCTTGTAAGAATGCTTTAACTAACTGAAAAACACGTTTGAGTAGACTAGGAGCTTGATTAGTCATTTCATATTCAGCAAAAAGATCTGCTCGTTCTTCTTCAGTTAAGTAGTTCTTGATTCTGTCGTACTGGAACTTAGGAAGTACTTGTTCAATAGCATGCCAAGCTTCATGGTATTCAGTTCCATAAGGTGCTTTCTCACTTAGCGTAATAGCAGCATCATGTACCATACCATAAGCACTGATACCTTCTGATTCGATTAGACCTTTAAGTACATTGACAGTATAACCATTAGGAACTATTCTCTTTAGTTCTTTAACAGCTTTCTCAATGTCAATCTGGCCTTTATAGAGATTGGGTTTCTGATCTGTACGTAAGAACTTCTTTCTTGATTGAGTTACTTTAATCTTTACAGGTTGCTCAGTAGTTTCTTGCACTTTAGGAGTACTGAGAACCTTACTATCAGGTGCAGCTACAGTAATGAATGGATTGACAAAAGGAATACGATCAATGTCAGTAATCAACCTGTCAAGAATACTTTGTACGTACTCAGTATCAGTCAACTGTTTAGGATCAATCTGTACTTTACGATCTAGCAACCCATGTACTTCTATAAACTTATCAATACTGAATCTTCCATCGACCTGATATGCTTTGACGTTTACAATCTTGGAATTAAAATCAGGTTCTAGTTTACCATTCACTTTGTATCTGACAATGCTACGTAGTTGAGCAAGCATAGATCGTACAAGCTCTTTGTCATTCTTCAAACGTTCAATTACAAACTGATCAGTAGATTCAAGTGGAGCAAGTATCTCTTTAACTTTAGCTACAAGATCAGGCATCTCACGTAGAGACTTAGTAATACAAGCAAACCATTGATAGTTACCAGTAGGAGTTTTCTTAGCTATGTAGACAGAACCAGGTTTAGCATTGACTGGTTTAATGTCTTTAATGTCATACCTATTAGTACGCATCAGCCCAAGCTCATCATGCTCTCCCATGTACACACCAACACCTACATTCTCTAGTTCCTCTTCAGTTAAAGCTGCACGTACATCTCTTGGTTTAGCTAAGTTGTTGTACAGACCAGGGCTGTAGTTTACAATTCGAGTCTGACCAATTACTTTACTTTCTCCTGGTTTGAGTGTCTTAAGAGCATCGTCAGCAACTTGTCTAAGTGCAGCAAGAGCAGGAGTATTTGTCTTCTCTTTAGTTGCAGTAACAACCGTGTCTTGTAATTGACCAATGTAAACTTTCTTACCATCTTTAACTACAAACAATCTAATCCAGTGATTATCTATCGTAGTAGTTTCTTTCTTACCAGTCTTTCGATTAACCCATTCTTTAGGTGTAGTCTCAAAAAACACTTCATATTGACTAGGATCACCAAAGTTGTTAAACAGTTCTTCAGTAGCGTAAGGATCATCAGCCCAGTCATTATAACTAGTGCTGTTGTACTTATTGTCTCCTAACTGATCTTGACGGTACTTACCTGAATCAATATCATCTTGAGTTACCTTGTTGAACTTACGTAAAGACCAATCACCAGTCTTATCTCTACTCATACTCCACAACTGAGAGTGAAGCATAAAGTCACCTTTATTCTCAAACTCTTCTTGTATCTTTTCGTTCCAAGAGGTATAGTCAGACAGTTCAGATTCAAATTCAGGAATAGATTCTACACCTTCTTCAATTGACTTACTGACTTGTTTTGCTACTTTCTCAAACTCAGAATCTTCAAACGTCTCAATTGTAGGCTTCTCATCTGATAGTGTGTTGTCATTATAGTACTGAATGAGTGCCTTGTCAATAGCAGGATCATTCTTAACTGTACCAAGAGCAGGAGAACTAATTGATTCTTTAAAGTCGTTGTAGTCAGGGAACAAATTAGGATCAGGTAAGTTCTGAAACTCATCTTTGATTAACTTGTCAATACGAGTCTTAGCAATCTTAGCTAACTCTTCATCTTCATACTTATCGAATAGTACTTCAGGATCATTAGACTGCTTTAATTCTTCAATCTTATTCTGACGTTTCTTCTCAGCTAACTCTTCTTGACCAGTAGCCGTATCTAATCTATCAGCTTCTTTGGTTAGCTCTAGTTGCTGTACTTCTAAGTCAACTAACTTCTTAACCTTTCTTTTCAGTTCATTGCTAATCGTTCTATTCTTAGTCTTATCAGGTTCAATACCAGACTTAAGATTCTTAGCTAATGGGTTGTTGTAGTTGTTAAGATACTCTTCACGTAAGCTATTGAAGTCAAAGTCTTGAAACTTAGTACCAAGTTCTACAATAGTATCGTATTGATTTTTGTAGGCTTGTCTTCTTATCTCAGCCTGTACTTCAACTTTAGCAGCATCAGGATTACCTTGATGTTGAATGAGTCCCTGTTTGTAAGTATCAAGTATGTCTTCATATTCAGTTATATCAATTCCAGATTCCTTAGCTTGATTCATATACTTCTCAACATCAGGAGTATTAACTTCTACCAGCTCTACAAACTTGTCTTTTCTAAGTATTTCAGCTTCTGCATCTTTACCAGTTGCTTCTAGTTGTTGAATCTCCTCATTGAATCCCGACCACTTCTTGATTCTAGTTAATGCAGTATTGATCTTTTCCTTAGCTCCTTTCCACAGTTTGTCTGAGTAAGTCTCTGGTTGAATCTGTTGCAATGACTCATCAGTAATCTTACCTGCTTCCTTCAAGGTCTGTAGTCCAAGTCTATAAGCTTCTCTAGTTGTATCTTTTATATCTGCTGGTAGATTAGCAATGGTAGATTCAATGTCAGCAAGTGATTCAGACAGATTACCTTTGAACTTAGTAAATGCAGCTTGAGCAGAGGTCTTGAGAGCAGTAGCAGATTTACCAGTACTAGCAGCTAACCCTTGTAGAGCAGTGTCATCGAACTCTGGAAATATATTAGCTAACTTAGCTGATCTACTCTCAATAACGTTACCAAGAGCCTGAAAACCAGCTCCAGACATACCACCTACAACTACAGAAGATAGGAACTCAGGATCGTCAAAGTATTCACCAAAGTTATTGACTACATTCGACATTGTTTCTCCAGCATTCTTTGACTTCTTAGCTTCCTGACCTACACCATATTGATAACCTTCTTCAAGACCTTCAGATACAAACGATCCTGCTACAGCTAGTGAGTTCTTGAGTAGTGATTTCTTAGTTTGCTTGTTCAGAGCATCTACAGCATTGTCTACTCCCTTGTTTCTAAACAGTACTGAATACTCAAACATGTCACTGAGCATAAGAGGTAAGTTAGCGTAGTACGTATTACTTGCTACTTTACCAGCTTCAGTTCTAGCTTCTTCTTCAGACTTACCTTGACTGATTAGTTCTTTGTAAACTTGATCTGCATTACCAGCAGCTTCCATTGTGCTTTCTAGTACACGAGAGATTGCACCAGAACCAATAGCTCTAGTGGAAGTAAGTCCTCCAAGCATTCTTGTATCTGCACTTAGAAAGTCACTAGCAGCAGAAAGTCCTCTAGCTAATCCAGATTCTACTCTAGCAGCTTTTGCACCTGCACCAGCAAGTTTACCAAGACCTCTACCCACTTTGGACGCTACACCAACAGCAGCACCAGTAGGAATCATTAACGTAAGAGTAGATGTAATTGAAGGGAGATTAGAAGCCCACCATCTTGAATTGAGTGGGTCGAAAGGTTTATTGGGATCAGTGAAGACAGGCATATCTTCTCTAACTGATTCCTTGAATTGACGCATGGCTTTAGAGAACTCGTTGTCGAATTCTTTCTCAGTACCAGCTAGTGCCTTGACATGTTGTTCTAAATCAAGTAAGTAACCAAAACCTTCAGCAGTTCCAGCAGTTACTTCAGCTAGTGATTGACCAAGAGCATTTCCCCATGCTTGCCAACCTGTCTGATTCTGATAATTTAATTCACGTCTACTTTCAGGAGTATCATACATTGTAAGCCCCTCATCATACTTACCTAGATCCATTCCTGGTTTAGCTACAGAGCGTACAGATGTGCCATATATAGGTTGAGGAGCAGATTGGATTAGATTATTTAAATCGTCAGTGCTTTTAAACTTAGCCATTTGGTTATTATTAAATGAACAACAATGTCTTTGAACTACTAAATAGTCCTTTTAATTATCTACTACTTTATAGCAGATGCAGTTCTTATCTGGTCAATCCCTAACTGTGAAGCCGATTGATCAAAGTAATTGTGAAGTGTTTCCTTAGTCCAGTTAAGTTTCTCACCAGTTTTACCTCCATCTTCTGAGTTGTAGAAATCTAACTGAGTGTCAATGTAGTTACCTTTCTCGTCAAAGATAAGATTTGGTTTTACTTTTATAGTCTTATATCCTTGACCTGGAATAAGAACTTTTCTCCAACCAGTTTCTATGTGAGTACTAGCTGGTTGCATAAGAGTCTTAAGACCTTCGTAGTGAATAGCTGACTCTCTATTAATAGGTTCTACAGCAAGAGAATAAATCTTACCTTTCTTATCCTTGTAAGTTCCAAATAAAGAACCTGGATAGTATCCATTACCACCTTTAGATTTACCGTAGAAGCTAATGTTGTCTTTGGCAGCTTCAATCTCACTAAGTGTTAATCTGTGTGGAGGTGCATCTTTGGACAATGCCCAAACTGTATTATTAATGATTGCTCCTACTCCTTCTTTACCGTCACCTAGCATTACAGACTTAAGTTGTTTCTGATCAGAAGGAGTAACAGTTTCTAACTGAAGTGTATTACCACCATTCTTTACAAGTGACTCATACATCTTAGCAACTTTGGTATTGTAATCTTTCTGATTCATACCAGTAGAAGGAGTCATCTTTACAATAGTCTCAAGACCAGGACGTTCATTAAAGTAACTCTTGTACTTAGGATCAGTAAGAAGTTGATTGAATCCTCTTTTCTCCCTAATCTCAACTGCACTAGTACCTATATCTGTACCTGCTAAGTAAGAATCATTGGTTCTGATTATATCCCCATCCTTAACTGTAATCTTTCCTTTAGGAATAGGGTTGTATTGGAAAGGAGCAAGATCAATTGTAGTTGTCTGTCCTTCTTTTTCCATATTCTTTTTCTCTCTAGCTACACGTATTTGTCCAGAAATGTCATACTCTTTATTACCAACCAACTTACTTGACTCTGATTCAAATGCTTCTTTCTCAGCAGCTAAGTTGATTGAACTAGTTACTCTCTTTAAAGCTTCTTCTTCCCCATACATCTCAGTCAATTGCTGAACGTAAGGTCTAATGTCAGGATTATTCATCCAAGAGTCACGAAGACTATTAACTATCTCAGCTTTACTGACTTTCTTACCAGTACGTTGATCAAAGTATTGACCACCTAACGTCTTCGAGTAGCCTTTAACCCATTCAGTTTCAGCCCAATCTTTAGTCAACTTAGTAAAGTAATCATTCAGATCGACATCCTTGGCAGGAGTATAACCGGAGAACTCATTACGATTACCTTCAGGATCAAAAGTAGTAAAAGTAGATAGAGACTTATTAACACTAAAGTCTTTGGTATCTTTTGCAATGTCTTTATTATCAACGATTGACTTTCTGTATGCAGATGCTTTACTGTATGTATCTTCAAACGCATTGTAAGCTCCTCCAGGCTGTTTAGAGTTGTAGATGAATTGCTCCATCTGTTTCATGTAATTAACTCCTTGAGAAGTATCCCCTTTCTTGAATGCTTCTACAGCTCTACCTTTCATGTCTTCTACAGGCTTTACAAACATCTGATCAACCAACGGAGCATCACCTTGAATATGTTGAGGGCGTGGTATCTTGGTATCGTATGAAGCTTGTAGACCAGATGCTAAGGCTCCAATCTGACTGAGATCAGGAAGTACTGTTTCCTTACGATACATGTGCATTGTAGGATCAAGTACTGGTGCTATTCTTCTAAATCTATTGACGCTCATTGCTTGAAAGTTAGTGCTGATAAGGGATTGTCAGAATTGATCAAGTCCTTATTTATCTGGAAGTTAGGATTCTTTATGTTCATCAAACTAAGCTGAGTCAGGAATGCACGTTGCTTCTCTTTGTCCAGATTAGCAAGCTCTTTAGTCATTACATCTTGCTTCATAAACTCAGTACCATAATTGTTTACGTTCTGGAGTAAGTTTGCAACTAAGTCTTGACCCATTGCTTTATTCTGACTATCTGCTGTTTGTTTACGTATCTGTTCGTTAGCTTTAATGCCTGCTTTCTGATCTTCACGTTGACCTTTAGCCATACCAATCTGATCGTTGTACTGCTTCTCTTGTAGACCAACTTGAGCAAGGTTACGTCCTACACCTGATTGTAGTGAGTTAAGACGTGACATTACTTGTCCGAAGTTACCAGCACTTTGCATGATCTGATTCTCACCAGACTTAGCTTGCTGTACAATGTCGTTACGAATAGGATCAAATGAGCCACCAAGTCCAGTGTAAGCTTTATCTCCTTTACTGAAATCAGGTACACGAAGCTGTTCTTGCTCAGGTTTCTGGAATGCATCAATAGCAGAACCAACTAACGCAGCTCCTTTCATTATACCACCAACCTTACCTAAGTCAAGTGAGCCAAGAGGATTAGGAGTTGCTTGAGATGTAGTTGAGCTAGTAGGTACACTAGGTAAGCTTGTATCTATTGGAGTTTGAGATTGTATACCTCCTCTTGCGTTGTCTAGTATATTCATTGAACCAGGAACTACAGCTTCTACTCGTCCTATTCTAGGAAATGCTCCTGATTGAAGATTACCAAGTAAGTCTTTGTAAGCATTAACTCCCGTGACATTGCTAATTGTTTTATCAATTGCAGTAGTTTGCTGAGGAACTGCTGTATCACGAATCTTTCTACCTTTTGAATCATATTGAGTTTGAATGATATATCCACCGTTAGGCATCTGTGTAGGATTAACAACTTGCTCCTCTGATTCACGTGCAAGATCATTCTTCATCTGCAACTCACTCATCAGCTTCTTGTAAGTAGCTTGACTTACTTGATCTTTCTTATCAAACTTCTGATACTCTTTAGCTTTCATTGCAAATGTTTTACCGTCAGAGTCTGTCAACGTATCTGAAAAGACATAAGGATTAGTACCTCGTTTATCTGTATACACAACTTCTTTCTTTTCTATTTCAGCTACACCTGTACTTGCAGGATTACCCATCTTGTCAACCATACCCCCACCTTGCTCGTGAGTAGGAAGATCATAAGACTTAACTTTACCTCCAAACTTAAGTTGTGGAAGCATACCTCCTTTTCTAACTATAGGTAATTCTGGTTTACTATCTACATATGAAACAGAGTTTAAAAGCTGTAACATATTGTCATCAGAGTTAGTAAGTTTTTTAACTCTATTGTGAAAGAAATTATCTGACTTTACTTTTCTGTAATCATCAAGATGCTTCTGATTGAAATTGCTTTTCATGTCCCATACTCCATTATCCTTCATTGATCTACGTAAAGCATTTATATCTGCTTGCATTTCAAATGGAAATTCGTCATGGTAATTCTCTACATTTTTCTTATTCAACTTACTCTTAATGAGTTTAGTATCATTAGGATTGTCGGGTAATGTATGTGCAAACTCATGTGTCATTACACCACGCAAAGTACTGCCAGGATATTTATAAATGTCTTTGGGGTCTATGACTACTGCTGGTCTACCTTCTCCTTTCTTTGGTAAAGAAGTATAACTACCTGAAGGCGATAATCCTAAATTAAACATTTCACCTTTATCATACTTATTGACTTCCTTCTTTTTCTCAGCTATGACAGACGATGGCTGATTCCTCTTGTAGAAAGGAGAGTTGTAAAGTTCTTTGTAATACTTGGCAGTATTGTCTGAGATTAATTTCAAATCTTCTTCTTTTGTATTAGGCTCTATCTCCCCTACTTCATAATCATTCCTAAATCTAAACTTGTTATCCTCTAGTACTACTCCAAAATCTTTACCTGTTTTTATGTCTGTTACTACAAAATGATCATCATAACCATTCTTAGAAGGCTTCATCTTAGATTTGTCAAACTCAATATTACCAACCTTTACTGTTTTTGGATTTCCTGGATCAAGTTTACCACCTTTACGAAACGTCCTAAATGGATTAGTAGGAGTCTCTAACTTCTTAGTAGGTTGCTTACCTGGAATCATACCAACTACAGCAGATAAGGAAGTTCCTAATCCTGGTATAGCTAAATCTAAAAGAGGGAGTAGACTACTAATCTCTCCCCCTAAGTTATACTTTTTCTTCATCACCTATTTTTGGTTCTAGTGATAGTCTCGTACAGATCGAATATCAGCTTTACATTATCAGAGTTATTGAAAAACAATCTGACGTAAAAGTATGTATCGTTGATTGGAATTTGATCATACTGACTAAGTTTATAATTGATATTAACTGGCAACTTATCTGTGTAATAGTCATTCTTAACTATACCCCATTCTTCTGAGAATACGTTATTACTTGTACTTAAATCACGTATTGCAGCTATCCTGTACAAGTTATTGTACTTCACTACAGTCTTAGTTGAACTGTCCCAAGTACTTGGGTAAAGTGGTTTAGGAATCAAGTTTTGGATACCTGTAGACTGCTGATTAGTGTACACCCAGAACTTACTAAATGTTGGGTAATCGAGTAATACATTGTCTTTGTAAGAGTTAGCGTAGTACTCAATTACTTCCAAGTCTTTATTATCGTAGCTGAATGCCTTAAACTCAATAACCCACTGATGAATAGTGCCATAGAAATTACCATATTGATTAGAGTCATGCCTGTATATTTTATTATTGTCAGTGCTGTAAAGTCCATTGTAGTCTGCAAAGAATGTAGTAGGCTTCCATGAGTGTAGACTGATCCAATTCTGGTACTGTAACGAGTAAGATATTAGAAAGCTTTTGTCGCGAAAATTGTCTTTATTTGCGACATCTGTAGAGCTTGTATCAGTAATCTTTTCATAGTCTTTCTTCCAGATCATCAGTCGTTTAAACCTTGGATCATACCCACAATGTATCTCACCTAAAGCGCCAAGGGGTAGCCGCGTTTTAAACCACTGTTGTACATCTAAATCAGTCAACTCTTTGAACCCATCTGAGAAGAGGAATACTTGGCCAGTCTGCTGATCTACAGTACACCACCCATATTCAGTCTTTACATGATCCATTCTACCAGAACCTCCACCAAAGCCATAGTCTACATTAATCATTTGACTAGGAGGGATACTGAGGAAGTCACCAGTACCAAGATAGATTGTACCTGCATCAGAATTAACTTGCTGTGGATTAGGAGTAAGAGAGTGAAGTGTCTTAGTGCTTCTTACAATCAATCTGTTTCTGTCATAGTGTAGTGCAGTAATGGGGCTTGTACCTACAGATGTAAAGTTCTCACTCAAGTACACTCTCCAGTTGTCACTTAATTCTTCTGTGAAAGATACATTAGACCAGATGATTCTATTGGGAAACTTATTACCACATCGGTTACAATAGTTGTAAGTGATAGGTAGTGCTGTAAACCACTTACTCAAGTACGTTAACTGATAGTCCACATTAAAGTTGTAGTAATCAGGAATGCTTATGTCTTTTGCTTGTTCTCTAGTTCTTTTAATTGATGTTGCATCTTCAAGTACAAGTAAAGGAACAAATGCAATTACAAAAGCAGTGAAAGGAGAGAATCCTATTGCAGTACTTTGTGCTTCCCATACAGCTTCTCCACCTTCAATGTTTGTAATTCTATCTGTACAATAATCTACAAGTTCACCATACTGATATACAGCTCTTTGATCTAATCCACTTACTCTTAAACTATAGTTAATCTCTGACTCTATCCAAAAGTCAAAGTAATGATGATTAAAGAGAATGTCAAGATCACTATTGTTTCCTCCTGTAGATCCTACAGTTACTTCTTCGCAATTAAAAAGATTGAATCTTGTGCTGTACACATCACCTTCAAAGTAAGTAGCTGACTGACTGTATTGTACCAGAGAGTTAAGTAGCTTATAGCGTAAGCTGAAGAGGTCTTGATAAGGATTAACTCTTTGCTTCTTAAGGATGTAGTTAAACTTGCCTACAGTAGATTGATAATTACACTTGAGAATATTAAGAGAATCAGTGTTGACAGACTTGTTAAAGTTATTCTCAAAAGTTGTTTTACTATCTATGTAAAAAGACTCTTCTACATTAAAGTATCGTTCAGCAACATTAACGTAATTAATAGGATAGTCATTGACTTGCACTTTTAAATCATATCTGTTGCTGTCTTTAATGTCATACACTTTAGAAGTAACTTCTGGAGTACCCAGACTTATGCCTTTTACTCTACTTATATAGTCAGCTCTAACACCTTCTCCAGATAATTCTTTTGGAGTAAGGCAGGCTAGGTAAGGACTAGATACAAGATTGTTACTGTAAGTATTGTATTCATAATTTCCATCATTAATTCTATCTCTGGTAAATGCTACACCAGACTCGTTTACTGTCCTATTGAAATCATCTCTAGGAGTGAATACAAGCCTGTAGCCGATAGCACCTGTAGGAAGAGTACCTACATTAACCTTTACTCCAAGACGTGTAGAGGGACTGAGAAGTGCCTTAGAAGGGAATCTATGATAACGTACATTCTTTCCAGCAAGATCACCGTAAACTAGCTCATCATTGCAATCCTTGATACTTGGATAGACTTGATCAGTTTGATAGTAACCAAAGAGTCCAGTAGAAGAAGTCAAGTTCCTTGCAGTACTGTACATCTTCCACGATGGTTGAGTAAGACTATTACCTGTACCTACTTCATCAATTGTGTAAGTTCTCTGGAATAGATCTACAGCGTCAGGTTCTCTATTGGGAATGTGGAAGACAGGACTCCATGCAAAGTCAGCATATTGAAATTGAATACCAAAAGCATAGATTTCATCAGACTGAAATGATCTAGTAGTTTCTGTCACTTCCTCCGCTGCCCAATTAAGTGTAACATTGTCATTGACATATCGTTGTAGGGGAGAGTAGTCGTAGAACTTAGAAGTAAGATTAGCCTTTACAAGACGTTTATCTACAATTTGCATAGCTTGACTGGTCTCGTAAATAACTGGATCAACCAGCAGCTTCTCTATGTCTGTACGAGTAGTTCCATTGATTCCAGTGAAAGTGAAGTTGACAGTGCTTTGAGTAGGTATCAAGTTACTTACTTCATACACAGAAGTTCCTACAGTTTCTACAGAAGCAATAGCAAACAATCTCAGGTATGGATAGTTGGTATCTACATTCTCAATAGTTACTCGAATAGATTTAGCTAGTGGATTCTTACCACCTTCTTCTGCTGAGTAACCTTCAATGAAAGTAGCTAGATTAAACCCTGGTTCATCTGTATTGATCTGAGTACTGACTTCACTGGTCGATACTACATTCAAGTTCTCGTCCAGTAGTTGTACTGCAAATGAGTATGCGCCTAACTTGAGAATGCCACCAGAGTTGACTAACTGTAGATTAGATACTACTGGTTGTTGAACAAGTGACTGTTGACGTAATTCATCAATACTCTGTATGAGACTAATCTTGTCAAGGTTAATTACTCGATCAGGATTAGTTCCATCGTTCCAGTAAATTATTCTGTCACAACCATTTAGCAGTCTGTATTCTCCTCTGATGTACGAATTAAACGTTAGTTCGGAATTATCGTACAACTTCTTATAGACATCATTAGTCAGTACACCAATCTCACCATCACCTGAAAAGACACATATCTCTCCACGTTCCATATTTACAGTTCCCCATATCTTACCTGTAACTTTATCTAGGTATGTAGTTCCTACTTCGTTCTGGTAATGCATCTGCTGCCCAGTCAAGTTCTCAAGTTGACCATTGAGTACAAAGGTTGCTACATTCTCAGCGTCAGTATGATAAGGGTCAAGAACTAGTTTAATTGGTTTCATCGGTTAGTGATTTCTAGTCCTATTAAAGTAATCAGAGTTGTCGTACCTGTGTGACCAAGTTCTGTGCAGATAACCAGCAGCTTTCATTATTCTAGCTCTACTAAACTGTAGTTCGTAGTGAGTACCAAGATCAATACTCATGTGAGTTGTCTGATCTCTAGCAGCTTGATACAGTGCTACTCTAGTCATCTTAGTGTCCATTGCTTTTTGAACCAGCATACGTTGCTTGTAATAACCTTCTTGTCCCATAGGACTTTCCATAGCCAGCTCATTCAAGTACTGTTCTTCCGCATACTTAGCCATGTACTCCCACAGTATTTGAGGTTCTTCAGGAATAAGAATGTCACCGTCTACAGATTCAAATGGAATAGTGTATTCAATAAAGACGCTACCTGATTCAAAGCTGAACTCTAATGTATTACCATTACGTACAGCAGCAGGAGGACAAGTTTCACACAGTGCATTCCTTGAAGTCTTGCCATTGATCAATCTAATTTCGTGTGTTTCAGGAATGTCAGTAAGTAAGTTATTCACTCCAACTACCGCAGCTTGATAAGCTCTAGTGTCATTTGTTGGATTGGTATAGACTATTGCTGTATTGACAACTACATAGTTATTACCATCAACGTGATTGGTTACAGTAATATAGTTACCATTGACAGTATACTCTTCGTCGTAGTTCCCATTGGTAAACAGAAGGATAGTAGTAGGATCAAGAATACCTTCAGTCCAGAGAAGACTATCACCTATCTGATTATAGTATGTAACGTAATTGGTAGTCTGCTCTTTCTGTAACAAGTTATCTCCTGAGAAGTAATCAGCACGAGTAAGGTAGTAAGCAAGATCCGTAAGTGGTTGTTTGTACAACTTAAGCTTAGTGATTGCTTTCACATTACTTGGTAGCTGAATCTTGTGGTTACTCACCTGCATCACTTCTGAGTCCTTGACAGTCTGAGTACCAGGAATGTGCAACTTCTTATAAGCTTGAATAGCCCAGGACTTCAGTTGATCATTGTCACCAAACTCTCGAATGACAGCTCTGTTTATATAGTTCAGTACATTATCTATAGGTAGCATCTCGTAGTTTATTTAGCATTGAGGGATATTCAGTAAACATCTTAAGTATTCGCTTCCATTGGTATCTGCTGGAAATGTGAAACTTCCAATACCTTTTGTATGCTACTTTACCTACACGATCATCCCAATCAAGGTGAAAGGTTTCTTTTTTAGTAGCTCCTGGATGATAAACGTAGCAATCTTTCAATGGATCACCTTTAATCCAAGGTCTACCGTGTAACTCAGCAAACTTTAACTTAGACGCATTCCAGTTGATCTGCTTACCATTTACTTTGATCTTAGTCATTCTCATTTCTCCCATGTTGTATGGAAGTACATGATTAACACCAGAGCAGAGATAGTTGAAGAAGTTAGTGGAGAAGCTTTTCATAAACTGCATCCACTCTTGCTTAGTCATCTTGTACTCAGAACGCTCAAGATAAAACTTGTAGAACTCTTTATTGCTGACTCCAATCTTCTGATCAAACCATTTCTTAGTAGAAGGATACTGAGCAGCATTAACTTCTTCAAGACTAACGGCTTTCTGAGTTTCTGTCTGGGTTGTGGTCATCAGGTCTAGTTAAAGAGATTTGAAGAAGACGAAGACATTCTGTGTATACATCTTTGCTATCAAGTACTGAGATTCCAGATTCTAGTCCGTAAATGTCTATACACTCTACATCTGATCCACAGTACTGTATGTCAATCCAGTCTACAATATTCTCCCAGATACCTTCTAGCTGTACATACTTACGATCGAGTGTACCATACAAGTAGAGGTATTGATTGTGAGTATTGTATCTAATGGACTTTGACTTGATAGGATCATACACACTAAACTTCAATTCTTGATCAGAACTGTGTCCTACTGTTGAACCACCTAAGTCGTAGATAGTCATCTTAACTGGTACAGGAATCTTACTCTTAGTTTTCAGCACATCGCAACCTACAGCTACACATGAACAGTCATGGTGCTTTACACGTTCTAGTTCAATACAGAATCTAGTCTTATTGTGCTGGTTTATTCTTTCTTTACGACAAGTATTAATGATAGACCACAAGAATGAATCAGTGTACTTAGAATCATCTTGTACCTCTTTAATCAGTTGTCGTAGTGTACTGATCAACTCCCCTATTTTCATCGTAGTAGCATTTTTATAATATCAGGACAATCAGGAATTTCAATTGACTCAACTTTATCAAGTACATGTTGCACATACATCTTATCAATCTTTAAATCAGTATACTTCTCAATACAATGCTTGTACATGTTCAGTTGAATAGTGTACTTATTAAAGTTACAGTTAGACATGAAATCAAGTGGGGGTAAGAATGATTCGTACCTGTTGCTGTACTTGATCTCTTTATCTGTCTTGTAGTCATGTATTTCTAATAGTCCTGTATCAGTGTTAAGGAACAGACCATCCATCTGTCCTGCAATCTTATTTTCGTAATCAGCTACAATGTATTCAGATCTAATTGGAATAAGCTCTTTACGACTCTGTACATAGTTCCAAACTAAATCAGAAGTGTACTTACCTTGAAAGCCTAATTCAAAGTCTCTGTGAATACTTGTACCTTTATTAAGTGCAGTCTTAGATTTATTCGACCAGTCACTTTTCAACTTAGAAGTATCAATCTTAATCTCAGTGTAGTGCTGTACTTCACCATTAACTCTAAGATGATTGTCTGGAAGCTTTTGTACTTTCAAACCCATCTCTTGTAGTGTCTTGTACTTCAACCAGTACTCCTCATTGAACTCAGGAACGATCTTCTTAACCCATTGAGTTACAGACTTGAACTTGTACTGCTTTATAGGAGCAACAACGTAGTCAGTATTAGGAACCTGATGGTAATACTCATGTGTTTCCTCAATGAACTTAATGTCTCTGAATCTGTCAAGCTGTTTAAACATATCACTTGACGCTGTATAACTTACCATTGAAGAAGAATTTACCATTCTTGAATTCTATTTGTTGAAAGTGAGCAGTACCATTGTCCAAGTAGATTACACCAAATCCGTTTCTCCACTGTGCTTTCTGACTGTCTGCAACATAATTGAAAGCTCGTAGCTTACTGTTTCCTCCCCAACCTAGATTGTGACCAGAGAACTTATTTTCGTAGTAATGATCAATGCAGTGTGTGTGGTTGAAGATCACAGATTCGTTCATGTTGGTTACATGCTTCTTAGCTGGATTCTGACCACAGTACAATCCATGAATTACTGAGAACTCACCAATCTGTACTTTAGCAGTTTTCCAATCTTCCTGCACTTTCCAGCCACGATACTTTAACCGTAGTTCTTCAGCTAGTGATTTAGCTCCAACCTTAGCAGTCTCAATGTCTTGAAAGAACTTACTGTATCTCATCTCATGGTTTCCGTAAGTGAATTCTACGTCACCTTTGATCTGACTGAGCATTCTATTGGTTTGCTCTAGTTCTTCGTCAAGAGTGCAGAATACTTTCTGTCCTTTCTGATGACCGCTGAGTGAAGCTAAATCAATCGCATCTCCGTTGAGAATTGTTTTCACTGGTTGAATGTCAGATTGTACTTCCAAGAAGAGATCAAACATATCAACGTTGTGATAAGGAAAATGAGCACAACCTAGTATTAGATAGTACCCATTCTTAAAGTTTAAACTACTCATGTGTTGTAAGTTAATTTCAACAAAGGTAGTACTATTATTTAATTTAGCAAGCAAAAGTACCAGTTGTGTACAACAACGTCTCTCCACAGATACCATTTACATACACCTCAGCTCTATGACCAGCAGGACAAGAAGGTGTATAAACCCATTGTGCTGTGCCTGCTGCAAGTGAAGTCATTGGTTTAGTTTCGTAGTAATCACCTGGAATTGTAGGAACTCCACCAACTAATCTGTACACCTTCACTGACAGTTTATCCAGTGTAATATCTGCTGAACATCCAGGAATGTTGAGAATGTAGTTTCCAGAGAATGTATTACTTGGAGAGCCAATGGTATATATTCTGTGCTCAACTGTAACATCTGTAGAACTAGAACCAACTGTATATTTAAAGGTATAGAACCCAGAAGGTTTACCAGAGAAAGGTACAATCGTTGGATCGACTAAACTGACAGTAGTTCCAGAAGTTTGAGTCCAAGTTCCACCAGCATCGTAACCTACAAGCAAGCTAGTCAAGTTGATGTTTCCATTCGTACACACTGCCCCTGCTATTGCTGTACCAGAAGATACGTTATTGAAAGTGACTGTAACGTTTGCAGAAGAAATGTCATTCAAACCTACTCCTTTGAATACAAGTGTATCAGTTCCAGAAGAAATAGCCAAGTATTTTAATGTAGTTCCATCAAAGCTCAATGAACCCTTTGTAGGGGCAGTGACAATCTCAAATGATCTGATACTAGTTGAGAATCGTACAGAAAGAGCGTCTTCAGTGAGAGAGCCTACAGAGCCATTCAGACTAAAGTTGCTTGCTGTTGGAGTCGGATAGTTGTAAGGATCAATAAACAGGTCAATGTGCTCAGTAGGATTACCATTCACATCTTCTGCTTTAAATCTTACTCTATCAAATCCAACTGTACCAACTGTGTACTCAATCTCCTTGCTTGGTAAAAGTTCAGCTACACCTATAGCAGTAGTAAGAACTCCACCAGCTACAGACTGACCACTCGACGGTACAAACTCGAAAGTAGAATAATCAATGTTCCCATCGTCAGACAGCTTGTAAGCCTTTATGTTGCCTACACCTGATGCTCCAATCTTTTGCTCTACACGAATAGGTGGAATAGTAAGTCCTGTACAAGAATTTACTGATACACTTACTTGAGCAAACTGAGTAAACCTTCCAGCTAAAGTCTTAAGTTGAAGATCGTTTCTAAAATCTTTACCAGGATCTTTTTGAGTAAATTTTATAAATCCACTAGGTTCCCAAGTAGCAGTAATGTCTGAATCTAATACTTCAACGTAAGTTTGATCAAAGGCATAAGCATTTTCAATGTATACTGTCCATGTAATTATACCTTCATAGCACGTTGCTACTGCTGTAAAATTATTCTGTAAGCTTACTTGAGGTATTTCGACAGAATATGCTTCTACTGTAGAACACCCGTTAGAGTCTGTTACTTGAAAATATACTGGAGTAGTTACAATATCTAAATTCTTTGGATCAATTGGAGTAAGTGTAAGAGTAGCTCCATTTGTACCTGTAAACTTACTTGTATCATAATCCCACTGGAGAGTGTAGGGAGCAACACCACCAGTTATAGTAGCAGTAACCTTGAGATCACCTGAAGGATTAATCGTAGCTGCTAGACTTGAGCAAGGATTAGTGAAGGTAATAGCAGTTGATTGAATACAACCATTATTATCTACACCTCTTGCTGTAAGTACAGTTGAGCTAATACAAGCTGAATCTGTAAATTGAGCATCTACAGTTATATTGAACACTCCAACATTAGATCGTCCTGATGTCTTATCCAGAGTGACACAAGTAGTACTACTCGTTATTGTCCAGTCTACATAAGAAGCAGAAGGAAAGTTGAATGCAATTGTTTTAGGTAAACGTATCATGCTTTATTAATTGAATCTATGAAATTCATAAAGTCCTATGTAGTAGGATTAAAGTATCGTTATTGTAGGTGAACAAGAAGCATCTGCAACTGGAGCAATTGAACTAGTACAAGTAAGTGTTTCTGTCAATGTATCCTCTGTACAAATTGGTTCTACCCAAGATGAAACCTTGTTGCAATCAGGATAGAGACTAATGAAGTGTTCACTAATCTTACAAGTTGTACAAGGAAGTCCATACAGACGTTCATTGACTATGTTTTCAATTACATCCGCAATCATCTGTCACTGCATTATTAGCGATAGTAAATAGTTCTTTCAACTTGTCACAATCTGTACATGCTCCAGCATTCTTGAGAAGGTAGTAGTACAAAGCTGTTCTGTCACTCTTAGTTGAATACACTGCATCTACAACTTTACAATTGAATGTAGCGTCAACAAAGTAGCAAGACTTCTCACGTACTGTAGTACCATCTGTAGTTACTTCTAGTATGAATTGATACACTCCATCTACAGGGTCAGTATCTACTACAAATGAAGTAGCAGGATTAACCAAGTCGTAATCTTCTGTATCAATGTATAGTTTAGCAGAGTCCATTGTAGACCAGTTAATCAGTGTAGATGTAACTGTCCAGACTCCATTACTTAGTGATATTGTCATCAGTGTTTAATTTATCTGCTATTACAGTGTCAACGTGAATGTCTTTAATCAACTCAGTTGTCTCTGTAATTGGCTCAGGATTATTCTGTAGAAATCTAGTAGTTCTTACACCAAGATAAGACAAGATAAGAGTTACTACTGACGTTACAGTCATAATAAGAGGCTTAATATCCTCTGATCCATAAGTACCAAAATAGTCAAGAACTCCTATCACTATGTTAGCAATAAGAGTTACAAGCATGAATACTTTAGGATCATTGATTTTAAAACCATCTAACAGTTTAATTAGCTTGATCATTTTTCAGTTTTAATGTAGTTACTGATAATGTTATTCTTTTCTGCGATTGCAGTCTTATCAAAAGCTTTATCTTTTGTAAGTATAGCAATCTGAGAATCTTTTTCTTGCACAGCTTGACGTAACACTTCCATCTCAAGTGATTGTTGGTGTACAGTCTGCTCAAGGACAAAGACTTGTTTTTGAAGCTTGTGAACTTCTACCATTAATTCGTTTCTGAAGTCAAGTTCCTCTTTGCGAAGATCCATAGCGAGACGCTGTAATTCAATGTCTCTCTTCTTATTCTCCCATTTACCTCTGAGTATCCATGCGACTACAGCAGTCAAAGCAGCAGAAATAAGTGGTGTAAGAACTTGTACTAAGAGCTTAAAATATTCGTTCATTATGACTGTTTTAAACGACATGGTGCTACAATTTAGTGAATCTTATAATTAGATTAGCTTCCATGTCTTGTGGTGATACATTATTTCCTCCAAACCACGAATCTACAATACCATATAACCAAGTATTTAAATTTGATTTGTGCCAAAGTATAATGGAAGTCTCTAATATAAGATACAGTTCCATTCCTGTGCTGGACGGCTTGAAGTATCCTTTAATTGTATCACCAGCTTTGTATACTCTAATCTTATCTTCATTTGCTAATATTGCTTTATCTCTATTCTCATAAGGTACAAACTCAAAGTAATTAACTTGGTCAAGTTTAGGTCGCCAAGCAAGCATGAAAGCATTGAAATTCTTAGCAAAGTCAAGGAACTGGAATAGGCCTACACCTTTATTAAAGTCATAGTTATCATTTCCTAATGAATCATACCAACAGCTTTCTGTCAGTGTGTATTCAAAGTACAGTACCTTGTTCGTCAGCATTCTAGGCCAAGGTATCATACTTGGTTTGAAATCGTGTTGTCCTTGCTTTACAGTTAGTATACTCATTAGTTTATTATTCCTAGTTTCTTTGCAATACGATCAATAATGTACAATGCTTTTTTCAAGAAAGTCAACTGTTCATCTACTGATCCATTCTGTGCTACACCTTTAGGACTAAGTAACATTGCGTTACGAATAGCTTGTGGTGTAAGTGTACCTGAGCTAGAACCTGAACTTGGAATCATAAATGAACCTGTCACGTACTTCTCATCAAATCCTAGTGTAGCTTCTTCAAACTGCCAGATGTATTGTGTGTCATAGTTGACAGTAAACGTATACTGATAAAGACCATTAGCTATAAACGTAGCAGATCCTGACGAGACAGAAGTTCCATCAGGTAAGATCACAGAGACAGTTGGAGTAAGTGAATTCAAGAATCCTGAACTGTCTGAATATTGTGCTACTACAGATATAGTCATCGAATTGATCTTGTAGTTTCAGGTTCTAGTTTACGTTTATCTGATACCCAGCTTCTACCTCGTTTAAAGAAGTATTCACGTCCGTTATTAGTAACCCAGAATACATCCTCAGAGACAAAGTTAATACTTGCTGTTAACAATCTAAGTTGTTTAGTTATGCTTATTTCTACACCATTTAATAACCAAGTACCAACTAACTGTTTAGCGTTGCTGAGAGAGTCGAGATTAGGACGTGTAGTGTAGAGCGTTCTGTACTGTCTATCAGCTTGACGTAACTTGAGAAGATAGTCTTTCTCTTGTTCCTCAGTTGCTAATTTAAAAGCACGGTATTGTCTACCAGCATCTACTAAATTGTTTAGTAGAGTACTTTTAATAAGACTGTCAACTGTAGTATAGGGTTCTTCAACTGTTGTCTTTTTAAGTCCTTCAATACGTACAGTAATTTTGTACCATTGAGTGTCACGTTTCTCATACACTATAGAGTCTTGTTGAGCGTAGGAGAAGATTGGTAAAAGTACCAGTAGTAAATACTTCATAATTGTTTAAGTTTTCCTAGTTTGAAAGTTCCGTTTGATTCTTCAATTATGCCTGTTTGTATCCAATATTTCCACTTTGCAGTTCCTTTGTAGTTAAGCATCCATTGAGGTACAGAGGTCTGCTTTTCAGCATTGCCCCCGACTCACCTTTGCTTCAGTACCCAACGATATGCTGGGGTATTGTCAATCTTCAAGCAAGTGAATTCAAATGTAGTTCCATGATCTGACCATGTACTGTCATCAATAGTTAATGTAGATTGATCAGATGGATCAGTTCCTCCTACTGCGGGGTTGGTTGTAAAGTACAATCTTGAAACACCACCTGCTACTTTGATTTTAGGTAGATATAGTCCAGCGTCTTTCTTCTTACTGTATACGATAATCTTTCTTCCACGGAATACATCTGAAGCGTCCGGGAATCTGATCTCTTGATCCGAACTCGCAAGTACTGTCATTGAAGAAACTATAGTTAATTCTTGACAGGTGTTTAATAATGTTCCTACTGAGAATAAAGTAACGTCTTCAATGAAGGTGTCACGAGCTATTCTGTAGTCTAATATTGTTCCTTGCCCTGTGCCGGAAGGTGCGAATGCAGCAATGTACGTGGGGGTGCTGAGGGAAAGGTCGGTGGCTTCTTTTATTCCTGTGCCATAACTTCCAAATCTAATATTACCTACGACGTGCAATTTTTCAGACGGGGTTGTTGTGCCTATACCTATTTTAGCATCGTACGTCGCACTGTTTACCCCATTGATTGCACCGATTGTGATTGCTTGATTTTGCCCAATTGCGGCATAGTTCCCAATTGCGGAAGCATCGGAAAACATGGTATCAGTTGCGCCCGTGTAGTTGCCTATGAAAGAAAGGTTTGTGCCGCGTTTAATTACTCGCCCTGCTAAATACCCGTATGTGGAAATTTGATCCCCTGATACTAGCGATTGTAATTGTAGGTACCCGTAGTGAGTTCCTCCTGCTGATCTTTCTGTGCTTGTCGAGCCTGCCCCGTACCCAAATGCAACGGTTTGGGTTAAGTTCACTCCGGCAACCCTATTGAAGCTTCGTGACGCAAGTATAACCGCACGATCTAGGCTTGTTGCATACCGAGCCACAACGGAACCGCCAACAAAAAAGTCGCTCCCTGCTGTTGTAGATTGGTCAGCAACTTGAATGCCAATCCCCACCACATTAAATGCAGAAGTGATTCCATTTAGAATGTTGTCACCAAAAAGCATAAATCTACCACCTGATGCCCTTGCTTTTTGCATTAGGTTTAATCCGAACAATACATTCTGCCCTGCCCCAAATCCAGTTGAATCGCTACGTATGTTCTCCCCATACATTATACTTCCATTCTCAGCCCAATTCACATTTTTACCCATAATCGGAGCATAGGTATTTGTTTTTACCTTTCCAAGCGGAAGTAAAAAAGTATCTGAAACTGTTGTTTTTGGAGATAAGGTTAAACTGAATCCACCGCTTGAAAGGGTTCGATTTCCTGTTAATGTTAAGTTAGAGTTTCCTATATTTAATGCCGAAGAACGAACGTAGGCACGAGTTGCGATAAATGCCCTTGCTCCGCCTTGGTAGATTTGGTATAATGTGCTATCTGAATTGTAGCGAATCAACCCGTTTGCCTCTGTTGGCGTTTGTGCAGTGGTGCCACCTCCAAGTAAAACCCCTGCTGTGTTGTTTAGAAACTCTGCATATCCCGTCGCACCAGATAAACGAAGTTTCATATCCGCTGCCACGAAGTTTGTATTTGCTCGTTGAGCATAAATTGTAGCGCTTCCGTTTCCATCGTGACCAAACGCGGCCTTATAACCCGCCGTACCTTCGCGCATTAAAAAATAAGCGGATGAAGCCGTCTCTTGTGCAAACGAAGTATTTAACCCGTACAACGATTCGGTTGCGGAACTAAAAAAAGAACCTGCATAAGCTAAACGAGGTGAGCCAACTGAAAGCACCTGCGTTCCTGCTTTCCTGAAAATCAAGTTGCCGCCACTGTTTCCAGAATCGAAAATGAAATTTCGTGTGCTAAAATCAGAAGTAATTGTGGCAAAAAAGTTATTGCTGTACGGCCTTCCTATTGCAATTGTACTGCCTGTTGCGTCGTCTGTTAAGAATGCAGCAACGTGATTTCTAACACCCGTGAAAGCGCCAGGGCTGTTCGTAGTGGTAAAGATTGTCCCTGTTATGAATTGATTATTTGCGGTAGCGGTTGCTGAGGTTGTGACACGCAATGAGCTATGAGCAGTCCCTACTATTGTTCCAGGGTTTTGGAAAGTAATTCCGCTGTTGTCTGTAATTTGCCCATTGGCATCAAAAAACGGAACCCGTGTAGCCGTCCCCCGTGCAAAGGTAGATTCCAGCCCATAAGCACCCCTCGTTCCGTTATGCCATCTAAATCCTGGCCCGATACCATCTGTTACCCATTCAAAGTTACCGCCTACTCCTGTAATAGCATTTGATTCTGCTGTAGTGTGAAAAGGGAAAGGTGATGAACTCTTTGTGGTTGAACGTGCTGTAAGAATTGATGTGGGCACGTCGGTGGTTGTGCCTAGTAAGAGATTTTTATTAGAGGATACTTGTACGCCTTCCATCTCTGTAACTGTACCATCTGTGGCAAATCCTGCGATGTAGTTGGATTGGGTTTTGGAAAGGTCGGCGGCTTCTTTTGTGCCTGTGCCATAGGTTGAAAGCCTGAAAACATCCGTGGTGTTATTGTAGGAAAAGGAAGAGTCAGAACCCACATTCAGGTTTCCGTAAAAGAAATGCCTTATTGAGTTTTCACTTGATCCATTCCCGTACTGGTATCTATTTGCTTGTGTGATATTATGAACCGATCCAAATGCACCAGAACCACCCCCGCTTATCGTGTTAAAATTCCCAAAAGCAAGTGCACCACCAGCAGACATCGTATTGTTTACGCCTATCGATGTGGAGTTAATTGCATTTGAGGCAGAAGAAGTAAACCCGACGACTGTTGCCCTAGTTGATATACCGTTAACGGACGCAGCATGACCAACTTGAGTGACACCGAAATTGCCAGCTTTGTTTTCTATGTAAGACCCTCCTCCGATTGATACATCCGAATCTAATAAAGTTAAGTCTGTCGCGCTTGTATCTGAGCTAAAAATAGTTCCAACAAATACGTTCGCGCTGCTGTTTGTATTATAGTTTGTGACATCGCTTGTGAATGGAATAGCAATCATCGAGCCGTATCGATTGAAAAACGATTCCTGTATTGTGTCTCGTCTTGTTCCTGCGTTATTTCGATATACAAGACTAAATCCAGCTTTATAAAGCGAGTCTGACACCCCTCCGATTGTGTTTGAGTTTCGATACCCTATCCAATTGTTTGCGTCCAGCACAGCTATTTTTGTAGCTGACGACATAAGCGGAACAGTGCCTAATCGAATACTGTCCCTTACGTAGAGATCACCATTTATATCCATTTCTTGTCCTGGGGTTCTTGTCCCGACTCCTACATTGCCCCAGCTACTCCAATTCAATATAACATTTCCAGCAAAGGCAGCGCCTCTAGTGTATGCCTGCCCACCTTGAATATATATATCACCCCCTGTTACTCCTGCATCCGAGTTGGGGGAATCGCCACCCATAAAATATAAATCACCTCCATCATCACCACCGCCTCCGTTTGCATTTCCAACCCCGCCACTAAAATACATCCTGTAATTTGTGTTAAAAAAATGCGAAGATTGTGGATTTTGGTTACCACTCCTAAATCGAGCTACCCCCGTTTCGGGCAGTGATAATCGGTTAGAAATATTAACATCAGAGGGATTGAACTCCAAAAAACCCCCGCCTGATGTCAACCCCAATCGCCACCAGTTAATATCTGTGGGACTTGGAAAAATCCGAAACCCAATTGCACCAGTGGAAAAAATGGAAAGGGGGGCTGTAGGTGATCCTGTTCCAATTCCAAGTCTGTTGTTTGTATTGTCCCAAAATAGTTTCGTGTTATTTTGCGTCGCTTGCCCATTTGCATCTACAAAAATCAAACTACCTGTTGCAAACCTATTTGCTGTACTTTCCAACCCCTTAGCCCACCTACTACCGTTGTACCATTCAATACCATTTCCGGTTGTGTTGTACCAGAAATCCGACGTAACCGCAGGACTAGGTCGTTCTGCATCTGTTCCCATTGGGATGTCGATCACGCCTGGGCTATCCCATGTTGTCCGTTTAGTGGTGCTGTTGTAAAGAATCGGTGAATCTCCGAGCGTGTTGGCATTTGTCCAAATCGGTATTCGTGTAGCCGTCCCCGTGCCTAGTGCAAAGGTGCCACCAATAGACGGATACGCAAAATCACGATTACCAGTTGCGGAAATATCGAACGTCGTAATCCACCCGTTTCGATCTCGAAGTGCTAAATTATGCGCACCGTTTGCAAAGAATCGAAACCCTGACGCTGGTGTGCTTGGAGTTGAACTTTGTGGCAATAGTCCTAAAAAGCCGTTCCCAGTGGTTCCGGTAAGGGTGCCGCCGAGGATGGGAAGGAATGTAGAGTTTGTATAGAAGCGTGTTGCAATAAGACTTGTATCTACTCGAAGTGTATTAGTTGATTTAAGTAATCCATATCCAGCTAGTCTAATATAAGGGGCTAGGAAGGATGTTGTATCTGCCTTTAGAAGATAAGTTGAGATGTCAATTGTGTCACCGTCAACTAAGGCTGTCGTACCAGAGAGCTGTTTTAGGTAGAGTGTGTCTGGTTCAATACTAGGTTCCACAACCTTTACCCAAGTATTACCTACAATCCATCTGTAGAATGACGAATCTGTAGTTCTGTATGCAAACTTAGCTCCTCTAGTAGAGGACATCGGGAATGAACTTCCTATCTCTACTACACCGTATGAGTTAAGCAACTGTGCAGATACAGTGATAGGCAAAAGAAGAGCTAGTATAATAAGTATGTTTTTCATTGCTCTGTTTTATGATTCTCTAATTCTGACAAATCCAGTAGGAATACCATAGTCCATAGATACAAGCACATAGTAAGGTTGCCCTACTTGTACACCATTACTAGCAGCCTCAGCATCATTACTGTAAGCTCCTGGAATAGTTAACCCACCTGATCTATTGGTTCCAAATATTGTTCCTATCATGCTTTAAGAATTGAAAATTATGAAAGTCCAAAGGATTCAATGGTTTTTAGAATTCTCCCCAAACATCTAATCCTAATGCTACAAACTTCTTCAAGTAGTAAGTTCCACCTGTAGTTGTAAATGTAGTTACAGTACTTGTAGAACCATGTCTGATAATTACATCTGATCCTGCTGCATTGATGTTCTTACCTACAGATGAGTTAACTGCAACCCACATTGTATAACCTATTCCTACTTTATTGGCAGTAATGCTTGTTCCTACAATCTCAGGTAAAGTTACGTTAGTTGGTGTAGAGTTAGTAATGTACTCAATAGAAGTTTCTCCATCTATTTGATAAGTAGTTACAGCTTGTGAATTAGCTCCAATTGAATTGTAGAGTACTGGAATAGTAGCTCCTTTTTCTTCAAATGTAGCACTCTTATCTCCACGTTCGGCTCCTACTGCAAAGATTGAGAATGTAGGTACATTAGCAGAAGTAAGACTAGCTTGAATAGATGATCTGTAAGTATTGGCAAGATCAGATACACTAAGTCCAGTAGATCCAGATGTAGAAGCTACACTAGCATTAAAGATTCTAAATCCACCATTGTAGTACTGATGACCAAATGAGGTCTGTGTTCTAAAGTAACCATCTCTAGTTCCATTGCTTATCTCAGCAGAAGGAATGTAAGGAATGACAAGTGTAGTGTCAGGTAAGATTGTAATGCTACCAGAACCATTAGTTACAGTCTGAGCATATCCAGCAGTAATGTTTGCTACTGTAAAGTCAGTTCCATTACCAATTGGTAGTTGCCCGTTGCTTGGCGTAACATCATTCATTACAGCTATACGTCTCTTGGAAGATCCAATACCAACTGCAAATCGTGAACCATTGTAGAGCACTTCTCCACCAGTCAGTGTAGTTTTATCTGATCCTGAAGTTAACTGTAAGCTTGCATCAGAAGTAGTTCCTGCACGAAGAGTTAAGAATGTAAGATCAGAGCCAGTAAGTGAGTTGTCTAGTACTTTGAGTGATGTAACTGCACCATCTAGTAACTTGACTGTAGTGACTGATCTATTCTTAATGTCAAGTGAATCTACAGTTTGACTAGCAACGTCTGCTGATACAATAGTCCCATCAAGAATCTTAGAAGATGTAACTGCTGACGTAGCAATTGTAGCAGTAACTGATCCTGTACCTGATGCTGTAACGTCACCTGTAAGTGCTGTTATACCTGTAGCTGCAATGTCATACAACTCAGTACCTAACCAATCTCGTGATACTTCAGATAACCACATCCAATCAGAGGCTTGGTAAATTCCTTTTAGTGTAATGGTCTTTCTATTGGAAATGTAGATGACAGGATCAAGTTCTTGTAAATTAGTTCCATTAAACCAAAATGCAAATCCATCAAATCCTACTACATTCATTACAGAACCAGAGGAGTCCTGTGCGTAAAGGGTTACTTTAATCTCAGTATTCTTGAGTGTGTCAGCAAGACTTGGTAGAATTACAGATGCAGTGCCAGCAGTAGGTAACAAGCAAGTAATTCTAACTCTACTGTACTTACCAAATGTATTCGCTAAGGAACCATAGTTAGTTGTACCAGAACCTATAGTGATAGAAGTGTCTTTTCTAAATCGTGTAAGACTGTCTCGTAATGTTTGAGTTAAGTTAGCACGATTGATGACATTAGGTTTTACGTAGATAGTAGGGTAAGTACCTTGTACATCACCACTAGCTGTACTTGTAGAACCTATTATTTTGCTACCTTGTGCATTTACTTGAAATGTAATCAATCCAAGTAAAAATATGAGTATGTACTTCATGTTATTTAGTTACAGTTACTTTAAATGTTCCTGATGCAGGGTCAGTTGATCCTCCGCTTGTATTGTGAAAACGAACTGTTACCGTATTGGTTGCGCTCACCCAGGCAAAAAATACTCCTGTCGTTGCACTAGCATTTGGAACACCTAGACTTACAACGTCTCCATCAGCAGCGCCCGTAACCGTAATGGTTAGATCGCTTTCACCATTTGCTGCTGTGCTTCCGAAGTCTAGTGTTGCGGAGCCTCTAAGCGTTAAAGCATATTCGTATCTAGTCGAATTTGCAGGGGAAAAATACCTTTTACCACTTGCAAATTCTTCCGCACCTTTTTCAGCCGTTGTCAAAAGCGTTCCTTCATCAATTTTCAAACTAGCTGTGGATGCTGTGGCAGTTCCTGCTTTTAAATGTAATATTGCTGTAGGCGCAATTGGAGATGTGCCAATATACGTTCTACCATTAGACCAAACAGAAATAACAGGATTATAAGTAGCTCCGTCACCTGTAGAGATGAACCCTAATCGAACTGAGCCAGTTGAAGAACCGTATACGTCAGTAAAGAAATTAGAACCATCAGGGCTACCCATGCCTATGCCATAGCGAAAATTACCAGATCGAAAAATAGCTAACCTTTGTTGAGTAACTACTGCATCGCCTGTTATTGTAACCCCTCCTGAAAAAGTTGTAGCATTAGTTACAGATAACCCCCCCACCGATAATGTACCTGTTAAATCACCGTTACCATTTGCTAGGACTCTGAATAATGGAGTGTATGTAGTGCCATCGCTGCTACTCATCGTTCCTATTCGATAAGCTGTCGCAGCAGATGAAAAGTAATGATCAGAAAAGATGCCGCCGCTGGTGCTTATACCCATCCCATATCGAGAATTACCAGATCGAAATAACCCCCATTTTTGCTGGGATACTGTAGCTTCTCCAAATATATTCGATAACCCTCCTGCACTTAAATTCATTGAGGATTTCACTTCACCAGTAAAATATACATCAGATGCAAAGTTTGTTCTTGCTGCAAAATCAGAAACTCCTCTTACTGTTAATTTTCTTTCAATTATGCTTTGGTTGGATCGAATTGTTCCTTTCAAGTCTGTATCATTCAAACTGTTTACAAATACCTCAGCCGCAACTTTATGCCCAAACACTGTAGGGTGAACGCTATCAGGATGTATAGTAGCTCTACCGCCTTCAGTAAGCATTCCATTGAACATATCTACATACTTTGTAGACTTCGCAAGGGCTACATTTTTTGAAGCAGATACAAAATCCCTACATCTAACACAACCTGATACAATACCAGTGAGCGTAGGGGATGCAATTACTATTCTTGTAGTAGGCCATCCTTTTGCGGTGGCTGCGTCAATAACCCCTGCAAAAGCCGTCTTAAATGTAGTAGTGTCCACTGCGTTATTCGCATCATTCACACCGTAGTCAAAAACCAAATATCTACGAGTAGCTGTATAGGTTGGAATTTCAGCAGTACGGCCCTCCATAGCATTGGTTCCACCAGACATTCTAGTATTTGATATACCTTTATTGTCCTCGAAAGAACCATAATAATAGCTAGTTTGGGTTGTCCACCTAGCAGTAGGAACCGTAGGGAAAGCCCAATACCCTTCTGTGATACTATTCCCAAAAAAAGTAATAGTGTCGAGCGTACTGGTAAAATTGTCTCCAACTGTCAACAATCCTCTAGCCAATAAAGTCTTTGCTCTTACTGTGTCTCCAGAAACTAACTTGCCGGATAAAGTTATTGATCCAGTGCCAGAACGAACAATCCCAGATTCTCCAGCAAAACTTCCTGCATTATTATACTGAATCTGAGTAGTTGAACCACCTGGGCTTCCACTACCGCCTGATACAGTCCCAGCTTCCCAATTACCGGACGTAGAATTATAAACTGGGACTTGCCCATTTGTAGCTCCACTTTGAGCCAATTTCAAAAGAGTAGTCCCTCTGTTTTTTAAATCAGTTGAATCAAGTGTTTGACTTGCTATTTTAGCAGAGGTCACAGAGTTATTAGCAATCGTAGCCGCAACGCTTCCTGTGCCCGATGCTGTTACATCTCCCGTTAAAGCGGTAATCCCAGAACCTCCACCGATCGAAGGTCTTGGTGCATACTTGCTACCTGTCCACGTAAGCACATCATTTGTGTTTGCCCCGGTCTGTGCTAAATCATTAGGAGATAGATTAGCTGCTTTTGTAGAGTCAACTGCGTTGGTAGCTAGTTTAGCATTGCTTATTACTCCATTGTCAATAGTCCAGGTTGCTCCATCATCTGTAACTGTAATTTCTCCTTTGTCTCCATTTGTAATTCCTGTACCTGAACCACTACCAGACATCAAGTTAAACCCTACAATAGGATCAAGAATCAGTTTAGTATTAAGTACTTGAAAAAGAGGAACCTTAGTAGTATCCGCAGTCAAACTGTAACCAGGGTTAGCTGATGTAAACCAGTAAAGTCCATTACTCAGAGTAGTTGTATAAGTTCCACAACTAGCAACCTTAAATGTATTAGCGGTCAAGCTGTCTATTACAATGTAGTCAGGTACTAAACTGTCTGCTGTAGGTCTAATATAAGTAGAACCATTCCAGAAGATTGGTGTCCATTTTCTAAATCCATGAGCTGTCTTAGTTATAGTCTGCTCACAGTTAGTTGAACTAGAACCAGAACTAGCAATCTGATCTACACGTAAAGCTAGTGTATTAAATGCAGAAGCTCTAGCTGCATTAGAGATACCATCAGCAGTAAGAGGTAATCGTCTGTTCACAGTAGGTCTGAAGATGTTCCAGTTCCCTAATGGAAATGTAGTCAGTGTACTAGAGCTGTCTCGTACATTACAAGTAATTACACCTCCTGCATTAGACGCTATTGAGTAAATGTGTAACCAGTAGAACCTTGAGCCTGACTGCACTTGTACAATGTCACCTGTAGCTGAATTAGCTGATGTATACTGACTTGTAGTATTTGAATAAATACCAGAGATAGTGAATGTATTTGTAGATCCAATTCGTGAACCAGAGAATACATTCAGTGTCCCATTAAACTGAGATTCCACTTGTCCAATTAAGGATAGTGGAAGCAGCAATAGTAAAAGAAATAATAGCTTATTCATTGTTTACGGTTTGTAGCCTATAATTGCCCAGTTTGAGTACACTTCCATTCCTATGTATCTCACACCTATGTCACCAGTTCCTACTGAAACAAGTTGCTTTTGAGGAGAAGTATTCTGAGTATAGATGAAAGGAAGTGAAGTAGATAATGCTCCTCCTAATTGTGCTGTAGTATTTATAACGTCAGTAAAAGGAGGCATAAGAGTAGCAAGACTTACATTCTCAGTCGTGCTTGCAGTTAAGATATTAACAGTGTAATTAGTTCCTGACTCTAAGTTTGCAGTAGTACCTTGAATAACAAAGTAGTACAACTTAACTCCAGAAGGAACTGTAATTGTAGCTACACCAGCAGATTGACTGAATGTAACTCCTGTATTACTTGCATAGACATAACATCCAGTACCAGCTTGGTAAAATGAAGGTTCTACAATAGCTGTAATTCTGCCTTTAGCATCTACAGTAATTGTAGGATTGATCTTAGTTCCAGCAGTGACAATGTTATTCAACCTCCAGTTAGTACCAGAAGCAGATACAGTAATGTCACCTTTGTTTCCATCAGTTACACCAGCACCAGAAGCGTTGATGTCACCATCTGCAATACCTTCATTAATCCAATCAGTAAGACTGAAAGTAAAGTCATAATCAGAGTTAGCCCCACCATAGGACATCCCTTGAATGCTTTTGTCCCTCTTAAGGCTTTTAAGTAATCTTACGTCTTTACTCACAGTCTTCTAATTTATTACGCTGGAAGAACAATTCCAAATACATAAATGTCAGCAGTAGCCGCACCACCTTGAGTACCAGTCAGAGACAAGTACAAGTTATCTAAGGTGTAAGTGTTATTTACAGCCAAAGTAAGATCCAGAGCTACAGTTGCAGAAGTAAGAGCAGTATACACTTGAGCAGCAGCTACAATTGCAGTACCACCTTTAGAAACAGCAGTATAGATACCACCATCGGCAGCAGTTAAGCTTGTAGATGCGTTGGTAACTACGATCTTCGTAATGATGTATTTCTGAGTACCAATTCGAGTAATCGGAATAGCTTGGTCAGTGAGAACGTTCATGTTAGCACCAATAAGTTTACCCAATAGTTGATCTACACCAGTACCAATGATCTGTCCAGTAGCAGTAATTGAACTAGCAGCCGTTACAGCACCAGTTACAGAAAGAGTAGAACCAAAGGAAATTGCAGTTGCTTCAGCAAGTAGTTGACGAACTCCTTTACCGTAATCGAAATTACTAGAGCCACCATCACCCATAAATAGGTTCTTACGTCTGCGTCCGTTGAATTGTCCTTTTCCAAAAAACATATCCATTGTCGTGAATTTAGAGAGTGAAAGGGAAGTGCCTATTTCTAAGCACTCCCTAATTTATCAAACAAACAGAGCAGAACTTGAGCCATCACCGTTAATGGTGAATTTATCGTTGCTCAACAACCATGCACCAAGAATTGTATTCAAGGCAGTTACAGTCGTTGAAGCAGAAGTCGAAGTAGTAATCCCATCAGCACCAGTTGCAGTTGCACTGTCATCAGTAGCAGGAAGCAAAATCCAAACACGGTTATTCTGGTGAGAAAGATCGTTGTTGATGAATTCTTCTTGCAAGAAATCAATAGCAGTTGCAGTGTAGCTCAGAGTCTCGTCAATGGCACTGTATGGACGGATAATTGTATCAGTGAAACCAGCAAGTTGCTCGTTACCATGCTGACCAAATGCACGTTCGTCAAACCAGATTTTGAAGTAACGACCAGAACCAGTGCTCTCGATTGCGTTAGTCAAAGTAGTTTCAGTGTAAGTACCATCAGGCCAAGTGATTGTAGTACCAGTTACATCTACACGAACTTGTTGGATGTCGTCATAAGCAAGAGACAGATCGTGATCAAGTCCCATTACAATTACAGAATCAACATCAGCAGAACCAGTGCTTGCAGTAGTAACGTTTACAATCTCGGAAGTTGCAGTCAGTGGAGTAGAATCAATCCAACCTTTGATGGTCTGGATCATTTCCTTAGTCAAGGTAATAGACATGTTGCTAGTGCCGTCAGTCATTACGTTGATTGTGTTTCCAGTTACCAGAGTACCAATTGCTTGACCAGAACCAGAACCGTCAGTGTCAATACCAATTGCAACTACATTTTTGATGTTACCCAGGGATTGAAAAGGAGGAATCAAGTTATTGGCTTTGCTGTACTTGTTCAAACCAGCGATCAAGTTACTCAGAACTACAGCTTGAGTTGGAGCAGTTGCACCAGAAGTGTAGACAGACGAGAATTGATCAATGTTTCCACCAAACTTCTTGTCCTTACGAACTGAACGCATCTTAACATTCAATGCATACTTAGTGTCAGCAGTAGGGGCAGACAAAGAGCTGTAAAGCAAGCTAGAAAGAGTACCAACTACAGGAAGATTAGTAGTTACCTGCAAGATACTGTTAGCTGGAATTACTGGAGAAGAATTGTAAGCAGGGGTTTCAAGACCTGACCAGCCAATTACTGAAGTCGTGTTAGCTGACTTGCTAGTACCTTGGAGGATTTGAATTTGCAATACACCGTTAGATACTGCATCAGAAGTACCGTCAATGTAAGTGCGAAGTTCTGGACGAATTACACCAAGCTGACCGTTAGTGAGGTTGAGTGCATTACCAGAACCAAAGAATGAACCAGATGTGCGCATAGCTTGATTACCAGTGGCAACCAAAAAATACTCTTGCATCGGTTTCTGTGTTTTACGTAACATGTTTTTCTTTTTAATTCAGTTTCCCGAATGTTATACGATTGTATTAATCTTTTGTGAGTTAACCTGCAAGTCATTGTAATTGCTGAATCTTCTGTGAGCTTCTTGAACTGCAATTGAAACTACAATGTCAATGTACTGTGCTGGTAAATCACTGTCTGTTTTAGTTAAGTTAATTGCATTAGGAATATCCTTGTCTTGTAACGCTGGATATGTCCCTAGTGCAATCTTATCTGGTTGTTTAATGTAAGTGAGATAGACATTAAGTGGAGTCATTGATCCATCAGGATACAAGAAGAGTTTCTTATTCCTAATTGTACCTATACATCTTTTCCAAGCTCTACTAGACTTTCTGTGTTGATTCTGTCTAGCAGTATTCAAGTCTTGATGCTGATCTATGTCTATGTTAATTCTATCACTACATTCAGAAATTGAAATATAGGCTCCGTGAAATGACTTGAGAGGAAAAGCCGTCTTGGTTAAGTCTGCAATGTAGATTCCGTCATTGACTGACAGCTTGAGACTTGGCTCTTCAGGGTAGGATTTAACAAGAGGTTCCAGCATGTCAATTCGTTGCTGAGTAACCTCAAAGCCTATATTCCAATTGTTCTTATTTACTCCAGTAGTAAAGAGTTCCACATACTCAAATACAGCATAGTTCAAAAGCTCGTCTTTCTCAACGTCGTTTAAATACCTACGTTGATTATTAGCTTGTCGATTGTATGCCATTTCAAACTTGCTGTGTAACTCTTCTACTTTAATCATTACTGTATTTTAACTCCGAAGCCTTTCAGCTCGTTAATTAATTTGACGTAAGCATTATCTGGATTAGGGGCTTTAGGATCATACTGCTCATACTCTTGCAAGAAGAGATTTTCAACTGTGTGCCCTTTGATGCCTAGAGAATAAAGGTTATCAATTCCTTTCTGTGATCTCCAGATATACTTCCCTCCATCCATTAAGATTACATAATTCTTAACTGCCTGTTCTACCAAGTATTTAATGTAAACTCTATCAGGCTCTTTTTCTAAGAGTTCGTAAATCTTATTAAAGGTATCAATACGTTCTAGTTGAGTACCATTAGCTGTCTTACGATCTTCAAATACATATTCCTGAAGACTTGACTTAGTTGTAGTTTCAGAAGTATCAGAGTAGTTCAGCTTGAGGATAGTTGAGATTTGCTGCTGAGAGAAGTGAGGATAAGACTTCACTAGATTTCCTAGATTGCTTAAACCTTCCATCAGTACATTTCTCTTCTCTACTTTCTGCTTCAATGCTTCTTCTTCTTCACCAATGTAGAACTCGTGAATGTCGTGGTTTACTTCTTGAGCATTCTTAGCTACAAGTGGGTGACTCTTACAAATGTGAATGCACCAACGTCCACGATCAGTATCCGCAGAGAATACATTAGTACCTTCTTCTAAGTAGCATTTGAATCCTTCCAAGAAAGTACGTTCAGCTTCTATTCTTTCAGCTTGCTTAGGAGAGTTCATTGCAGTTGTCATAGTAGGTGTAGTAACTACAGACGTATAAGTACCAGCAGGTACATTGTCTTTAATTTCGTACACTTGCTGCAAACTCAACTCATCAGCTTTCTCAATCTTATCCCAGCTTTCTAACCAATGAGAAGCTTTACATTCCAAACCTTTGTATGGATTAGTAATATTCTCATCAAGTCCTGTAACCAGTCTATTGTCAGTCCTATGAAACTGAAGAGGAGTTATAGCACCTCTAACTTTAGAACGACCAATAGATTGAGAATTACCTTCAGAACTACGATATTCGTAGTGGCTTCGTCCTTGTACCGATACTCTAGGTACAGACATTACATAAATCTTATCTACGCTCATCACACGTCTTTTAATGATTTTGAATTAAATAGTGAGAGGGAATCTCACCCTCTCGTATTATTAACTTATATCAAATGTAAACGATCCTTCCGACGGCAGTTGCGTCCCAAATGCACAATGACCCAGACAATTCACGCTTGATCTCCAACGTCTTACCGTTCTTGTATACGTTAGAACCATCACGAACAATACCATTCTTAAAGTCAATTGCGTTGGCAACGCTGTAGTAGTAATCAGACTGATCTTCCATTACCATACAGATGTTTTCACCACTTGAATTCTCAGCAGCATTTTCAGTCTGACCGAAGTCCAGAACGTCAATGTTGAAAGACTCTTTTGGCAAATAACTTCCAGGCATCTTTTCTTTGAACAGAGTGTCATCATCTTTGCTTGGATCGTACATGATAGACACGTCAATACCCATAGGCAAACGAATCTTCGTGAACTGGAAACCAAACTCTTTCTCATACTTGTGAACACCTACTGGTTCAGCATTGTCACGTACAGCAAACCCTGGCTCAAGTGTCTGGAATACAGAAGCATTCTGAGCAATCAAGTTGGACAAGTAGCTGATTGCACCTGTACCACCTACGAGTAACGCTTTACGATTCATAAAGCCACGACGACGGAAGAATACTTGGTGCAAAAAGTCATACAGATCGTTCAAGGTAAAGTTGCCATTGTGAGGCATGATTTGACCATCCATTACGATCTGTCTCCAACCTGGAGCAGTTTTCTTCGCACGACCTGAATCCAAGTCATTGTCAATCTGAAGTCTTCCGAATTCCATTGCACGTTCGCGGTCAAGCTCAGTACGTTCCAACAAACGTTGTTCAGCTTTAGTGATAAACACACCTTTCTGTACAATTTCATTGGTATTCTTGTCTTTCAAGCTTGTCTGGTAGATGTAACCACGAGAGAATGCATCACGGTATTGTTTGCCGTCAGTGTCTTCGTAAGTCATACCTTGACCATTACCTTTAGCTGCTGCAATTTCACGCTTGATGAATTTGTCAGTAAAGCCAATCTCGTTAGAGTACTGACCTACTACAGAACGCAACTTGGTAAATGATTGGTAATAGTCACCAGCACCTTTGTAGTTCTCTTCGTTAGATACACGAGTAGAAATACGGTTAGCCAATTGACCAGGAGCCAAGTAAAAAGCTGGAATCCAAGAGTTAGGATTACCGTCTTGTAATTGACAAGTGTACTTCCAAGAGTGAGCATTCAAAGGCTCTGCTTGGTTGCTAAGGATTTCAATACTAGGTGCATTGTCAGAAGCTCCCAACTTAAGAACTGCTGGTGCTTTCAACCAGTTACGGTCAATTGCAATGTCAAATGTAGTGTTGCCTTTACCTACTTGTGCAGAAGTACTTACTAACAGTTCAGTAAAGCGGAAGTCAATTTCGCTATCTCCTGCTACTGACCATTGGTAATCATTAGTACCTGCTGGTAGTACATAAACGTTGCCTTGAGCAATGGTAAGATACGACCAACGCTTATTTGTCAAACCCATCATTTTAGTTGAGCTGAACAAACCTGCTGTCATAACACCAAAGTCATAAGCTTTCTCATCACGGAACATAGCCGCGTGTGAGATAGAGTCAAAGAACGTACCACCGAACGCCTTATACTCTGTAACCTGAAGTGCTGATTTGCGATCCATTAATTGTTTTGTTTAAAAGTCAAAATCAAACTCTTGACTAGATTGTTTTTTGTTACTTGTAATTGCTGTATTCCCCCAGTAGTTCTTGTAAGTATCTCTCACCTTCTTTACTGTAGGGCTAAATGCTGCTTTCTGATAAGCAGTTAAATTAAATCCATTGGAACCATAATGTTGAACAAAAGCTACTAGATCAGCTAAGTCTTTAGGACTCTGGAAGATTGTCTCTAGCTTTGTCTTAAACTTACCTGTCTGGAACTCTTCTTGAATAGCTGCTTTAGTTTCAGCTTGCCAAGGAAGTTCATTGATAGTCTGTTGAAACTTAGCTACAAACTCTTGAGCATCTTTCATCTCGTTAGCTTGCTGTGCTTTAACTTGCTCAACTTTGTCAACTAAGCTTGTTTTGTTCAGCTTCTGTTCTACTCGTAATACACGTTCAGCAGCTTTAGTCAACTTGTCTTTGTACTTCAACTCTTCAATCTCTTCATCAATTTCCTCTTGCGTCATACCTTCTTTAGCATAAGAACTTCTAAGGTAGGATTCAGCTTGATCTTCATTGGTAAGATCTAGTACAGGTGGCTTGATAATATTCAAAGCCTCTACTAGTTCATCTTCTGTGAAGTTCTGGCCTTTAAGCTGTACAAGCTCAATGAGAGGTTTGGCAAAGTCAGGAGCATTATTAATCAAGCTCTGCTGAGAGTGTTGCCACTGATTAGTCAGAAGGGATTGTAGTCCTTCAGGGGTTCCATCAAAGTCCTCAGTACTAATCGAAAAAAAGTTATTATCTCGATAGTACTCAAAAGCAGCTACCACATTAGGGTCTGCGTTTTCTGGTAAATCAACCTGCTCATCCTCTTGTTCAATGATCTCAGGTTCATCTAAATCAAATTCTGGTAGAAAATCCATCTGTCTGAGTTTATCTCCTACACATTATTTAGGTGTAAGATACGTTGTAAATTATTTTGTACTTAATGTTTTAGCTTTCGCCTTAACTTTAACCTCTTCTTGCTTTATGTCAAGCTCACGATCTCGTTGCTGACTCTCTTTCACTTTAAGCATAGTTTCAATAGGATCTTCAATACCATCTTTATCAGTATTCTTATCCTCGTTGAACTTGTAAATGTCAAGAGCTTTAATCTGTGCATCAAGATCTTTTGTAAGTTGAATCTCTTCCAGTTTCTGAGCATGTTTCTTGTCATCCTGTGTAGCTCTAAATTGTTCCAGTTGAGCAGCAGCATTAGACTGTTGTTCTTGCATCTTCATTGCAAACTCTTGTTGCTTCTTAGTTGCAATCTGAATCATCTTGTGAATCTTCTCAGGTGACTCACCACGACTGACTGCCATTACAAGATCAGAAATAACTTCAGCTCCTTCACCTCTATTCTGAGATATTGCTTGTAGTGCATACTGAGCTACATTGCGTCTGTATGCTTCATTGTATGTAGTGTCTTGTAAGAATACTCCAAGTCCTTCGTGATCTAGAAGTTCAGGTTTAATTGTAATGAGCTTTCTAGTACTGTCAGGAAGGATGTAGTTAAGATATGTCTCAGTTACTTGAGGATTCTCTTCAAAGTAATTCTTGTAATAGTTGGTAAACTGAATCAAGTACTCATTCAAGAGACTCTTCATCATGTCATTGTGTACGTGATAGTACATCTCAGTCATGGTGTAGCTTGAGTTAACTGCTGCTTGATTGTCAGTTACATTAGAGGAGGCTGAATACTGTCCTGTAGCTTGCTGAGGAATGAGCATGTTCAAACCTATCTGTCTGTCAATTAGTTCAAGTAGATTCTGCATGATTAGAATCTCATTCATACTACCAGACACTTCTGCTCTTACAGGAATAGTCTTCTGGTGGTCAATTACACCAGACATAAGGTTGGCAGACTCATAGTAAGAATCACCAGTAGTTCTCCGTATGTGTTTCCAGATAGCCAACTTGTCAGCACCTTCATATAGCGGAGTCCCATCTGGATTAGTAGCTAAGTAGTCAGGAATCTTGCTTGCATCAATGTTCTTAATGAAACCTTCGTACTTGGAGAGTTCTCGTAGTTCAAGGTCTTTGATGTACAAGTATTCAGTGAAACCTGATAAGCCTCGTTCAATGATAGAGATTGGTTCTGCATTAAGTCCAGAGAAGATTCTACCCTTTAAGCTTAGTTCAAAGTCAAATGGATTGTCGAGATTGAGAGGTTGGTTAGGGACTTCTCTACAGTCTACAAATTCATCAGTACCATATCTAGTACACTCATAACGTCTTGGAATAAAGATCTCTTCAGCATAGACCATATTACCAAAATCATCTACCCACTCGTATCTGCTTGAATCTTTCCCCCACTTGTTAGTGAAGAAGACCTTAGTAGCAGATTTTGGCATTGGATAATTCTCTGATACAATCTCAAGCGTCTCTTCTCCAAACTCATTAATAGTAGACAAGATGATTACAGACTTGAAAGCTTTGAATTCCATAATGGTCTTCCAGATCAGTCTATTGGAATTGACTCTGTGGTTATTCATCTGACCAGTACTCTGACCAATGTATCTATTGTCAAAGTCTCTTTTCTCGTACAACTCTTCTACACCAAGGTAATTGAATTGACTAGTTGCTTTACCAGAAGTTACATCCCAACCTTGATTAGGAGTAAGGTGTGTAGATGCTCCAAAGCTGGCAATACGATTCAGTCTTTCATCAGGAATCTTACCCTTCAACTCTTCAATAGCTTGACCAATAGTGATAGGAGTTCTGTACCACCAATAATCACCTTTCTCAATCTTATCAATGTCAGGAGACTTGTGGTAACCAAGGTGAAGATTATTGAATACTACTGGTTCTGGAATACCATTGCGCTCCATAATACCAGCAAAACACATGTCTGTACAAATGGCATGTTGGAAGGTGAGTCTCTTGATTGTCTTGAACTCGTACTTAGCTTTGAAAAATTCAATGACCTGAGAATAGAACATCTCTAGTTGAGACTTGAAAGACTGTACATCAACTTCTTCAGGCTTTACTCGCTGTTCTTCAGGCACATCAGTCATCATTTGCTGAATACGCTGATCCATTACTTCAGACAATGCTTCTGTTAACTCTTGGTCTTTAGCTTTATTGTCACGATCTCCAAGAAGTAGAATATCAAAGTTGTCTCCTCTCTTGAGAAGTTCACCAATCAAAAACATGTAGTACTTGAAAATTGGATTGAATACCACCATCTCACGATCTTGTGCAAAAGGTAGTTGGAACAATTCATTCTCAGGCTTACACAGCTCTTTGAGGTTCTTTTGAATGTAGGATATGTCATTGTTCACGATCGCGTAGATCATTCTATACTTCTCATAGCTATCTGTGTAAGTAGCATGATAAGGTATAATAGAACTCATCACTGACTCAAACCACTTCTTATCCTTGTTTTTTTCTAGTAATAGCATTTCTTAATCGTTATGTGTAATTAGGTCGCAGCCTTTTTACCAAGTTTTTTGAAATTGAATGAAGTACTCCAGTCTGCTGCCGATTACTTGTATAATGCTCTATTTCTTTTATTGCTAGTGGAAGTCCCTGAAGAGCTGATACGCCGTCAAAGTTTCCATCCATTTTAAATTGTCGTATTTGCTTTATTGTAAACAAGCAAGGTATAGTTTCTATAAGTAGTTTACCACCAACGTCCATGAGCAGTAGATCACGTAAACCATCAAGCAGTGTCACTTTAGCAATCTGATTAGATACTACATAACCTGTCTGTGTAGCATTACGTGTGTAGATGTACTGGCCTTGTTCAAACTGAGGTCTAAGACATAACAGGAAGTTCTTTTTCTTCTTGGTAATATGTCCTTTAAATCTATCACCTCGGTTGGCTTCATACCATACATTTCTTACTGGATTACCATAGAACTGTATCAGCTTCTCAAACTCTTCATTGTAAGCGTCTACTCCATGTGGGTGTCTGCTAATCCAAGTTGCTGCTATCTGATACGAAGGTAAACCAAAGCTTTCATATTTAGGATTCACAATTGCGTAAGAAGCTCCAAGTGATCCTCCTTTGTCTAATTCATCAGATACGTAAGGGTCATGTAAAAAGATAATAGCATCGTTAGGAAGTATACCATTAACCTTTAGTTTCTCAGGATGAATGTAAATCATTATCTCACCATGAGTAGGATCATTAGGACTAAGAGGCCAATTGTAGATAGGTTTAGCTTCTGACTTAGGTTTGATTCTGTAAGTTACTCCTGATGCTACTTTGCTATCCCAGACTAATTCTACAGCTTGTCCAATATTTTCGTAAAGGTTTCCTGCTATCAATTCCTTCTCACGTAATTCAGCTTCTTTGTCAGGAAGATAACCTGATGAACCTCCTAACCACATATCTTCAATAGACAGTGGATAGTTCATCCTTTCTGCAATGAGTACTTGTGGATCAGAAGCCATCTTAGCCTCTTCACGTCTCTTTATGTAGTAGTCGTAAGCTTCATCAAGATCAGTATTTCCATTTTCATCCTTAAAGTCCTTGTTAGTCAGTGGGGCAGGAAGAAAGAATCCATTACCTTTTCCAAAGATCAGACAGTTGTAATCTTTTGGATGAGTAAAGATGTGCTTAGTTGACTGAATCAATTCAATGTTACCAGACGTTCCAATACCAATTTGAGAACCATACTGTTCAGAGTCTGTACGTACAACAGCATTGTTTGACCCCCACACCTCTTTGATCAAAGCAGTAAGACCAATCTCCTCGTAAACAATCATGTTTCTACGACCACCAGCAGAGGCTTCAGCACCTTCTTTTTTATTAGTAGAGTAAGAGGAGTGATAAAGAGTAGACTTTCTGCCAATCTTTTTCCAAGACTTACCTTTCTTAACTGTCTTTTGCTGTATCCAAGGATTTTGCTGATTGTTGACCCGAAAAGATCCATCCATCCACATGTAGAAAGGACAAGGTTCAAAGTCGTCATCACCTTCTTCTCCATATGCTCCAAACTTCTCCTTCTTCAAACACTCGTTAGAAAGTACAATCTTGTCAATTAATTCAGAAGACTTAGATACTTGTCCAGAACCAATTTCTACAGAAGTCTTACCGATAGGTTTGTCTGAATTCCTAGCACCATGAAATGCTAACTCGTACTTTACAGCCATTAATGAGAACGTATACGAGTTATGAGTAACAAGATAATCAGTGGTAAGATAGCAATGATCTGGAGCATCTACTGTGATACAAGTAGTCTCTTCTTGCTCAGGTAGTTTTTCAATGTTTACAATAGATACAAATCCTTCTTTCTGTCTAGATCTGAGTCTTTCTTTTTTCCTAGGTAAGAAGAATATATCTTTAGAAGTATTGATATACAGTCTTGAGTATTTACCTCTTTGATACTCCTTACCTTTTATAAAATGAGATTGATCAGATCTATCATCTTCACCTACTGAACATCTAATTCCCAGACTTTGTAGTACTTCTTTCAAATCTTGAAGTAATGTACCACAAGTATTTGTAAACTCAATTGATCCTTCCTTATTGATAGAACCATCAGTATCCATTAATCCACGTACAAGCTCGTAACGTTGTTCAACAGAACCATACTTGTAAATATCAGGTATAAATTTGTTTTTGCAAGTTACGTTTAGTTCAAGCTTCTTTATCTCTGTATGTAAAGGGTTGTGATGTGTCCAGAAATCACCTTTAACTTTTCTTTTTACAAATATCCTCTCATCTCCTAGATACTTAATGGTATAATTGTTAGTAGTAGACTCGTCATACTTAAACTCATACTCAGGAAGTAACTCTTTAAACCTGTCGAGTATTTCTACATCGCTACTCGCTAACTTAGGAGTTTTGGTAGTCATTGTACCATCTCCAAGTAAAGCTCCTAGAATGTAAGGATGTATAGGCAACTCTTTTTCTGGATACTGTACTTCTTTACATTGCTCAACTTGAAACTTGTAAGATTTACCAGATTTCTTGTGTTCATAGAATAATCCTTTTTCCAGCATTTCAATGGTACTCACAGGATTCTTTTTCTTTCTAAGTTTCCATAAATGATCTGGATGAGTAACTAGGCTTCGCCCATCTGAGAATTCAACTTTATATACATCTGTAACACCTTGAGGGTGGACATCAAGTACGTTTATTAATTCTCCTTCTGATCCATAAATTTGATCTCCTGCAACAAGCTCTCCTATTGTAGACTTTCCTGTAGATTTGTATACCGTTTCATAACAACGTGTAGCCTTCCCACCTCCTCTTGCACCTAGAACTAGTAAATTAGAGGCATCATTCTTGTATAATGGTTGTCCTAAATCATCATCGTGAAGGCTGAATAGGTATTCTCTTGGCTCTCTAAATTCCTTAAGCTTACCATTGCTAGTAATGAGTTCTGATTGCTGGTCTATCTTGAGCTTATTGAACTTATGAATACGTCTGTCACAAGTATATCGGTCATCATTAGAGAAACCTGAAAATCCAAGAGCTTCAGTAAGATAGTATGCAAAATGAAACTCTAAGTCTCTAATATCAGGAGTAATCTCATAACGTACCTTGTCCTTTGTATCTACAATAGTTGAGAACTTAGCATAGAAACCTAGTCTACCAGGAACATACCTTACTTTACCAAACTGAGGAAAGAAGATTCCATCAACTAGTTTAGTGCGTAGACCATTCCACTGAACTTTATATTGAGGATCATCAGGATGTAAGTGTACAGGTTCAAACTGTGACAAAATACTTTTCAAATTCTCAATTTTTATCCAGTCTACATCTTGCGAATAAAGGCTAAGATTTGGTGTAGACTCAGTGATAACAGTTCCCATGTAGTTAATTTAGTTTCTTGTTCTTGCGTGATACTGTATGCTTGTGGTACTTCTGGTGTTATCGGTAACTTATCTTTAAAAGCTAACCAAGCATGTTCTAACTTGACACCATTAACAACAAGTGGTACAAACATTTTAGGACAATCTTTACCTGTAATGTCATAGTGACGTACAACTTGATCTTTAGTAAGCTTGTATTTGAGCATGAGTTCAGTAACCAACTGCACAGTATTGTCAAGTACTTTTTGCTGATTAGAATCCTCATTCATGCACATCTCAATACCAATAAAGTAGTTGTTAGGATTATCACCTTTAGGTACATATTTAGCTCGTAGTGGTAGACTAGCTAACTTAATGCTATCACCTACATGCCATGCTACTTCATCATCTGGGATCAACTGTAGTACAGACTTATCATCTACAAAATAGTGAGCAGAGGACGATCTGTTAGCTGCATTAAAGTACAGATAGTGAGCTTGAGAATTAGCACCTTTACGTGTATTAGCTGTCCAGTGAATTACAATACCTCGTAGTTCTTTAAGCTTCTTGAAAGGTCTATTCTTAGTTATTAGTTTTTGAGTAATCATCTTTCGTTTTCGATTATGAGAAAAGTAAAGCTAGTTGACATTCCAGAAGTTGTCATCTTCTGCTTTAGTAATCTTGTTACCTCCTTTAGCTTTCACCATCTGCTTCTCAGCTATGAACTTGTTGTACAATTCCTCATACTGCTGATATACTTTAGGTGCATCTTTCTGTAACGTATTGATCTGTGTAGCTGTACCTTTCACTGGTTTACCATTCTCATCATTAGAGTCAAGTGTAAGATCAGTTATCTTGATCAGCTTAGACCTTTTCACCAGTACTTCTATCTCCTCTTTAAGTGCTCGTTGTACAGCAGTTAGACATTGAAACGGGAAAGCATCAAAACACTCAGTAAAAACTTCATCCCAATTGGGTTGGATCAGCTCACGTTCCAACATCTCCTGCCTCTCTTGAGTTGGTATCCTGAAAAAGATATTGAACTCTTCATCTGGATGCTGCATAAAAACAATAAACCACATCAACTTAGACGTGGCTTCTTCTGTATCTGACTTGTACAACTTAGAAAAAGGAGAATAGATTTGAAACTGGGGGTTTAGTTTCCAAAAGTTAAGAAGGTGATTAATCTTATCTGTATTAATAGCTATCATTACTTACGTACTTCTACTTTATAAAATTGTAATCCTCTTGTAGTTCTAACTGCTAAGTCTGCTGTATAGTTCTTAGTCTCTACAATAGTTTTAATTTGCAGTGTGTTATTATCAAGCTTCTCTACTTGACCTTTAGTTATTTGAAAGTCTGTAATCTTAACATCTGATTCAAACTCAGTGGTAACTTCTGTACCAACTGCACCGTAAGGCATTTTAATTAAGTTCTGAATTTGCTGCATGGCTTTCTAGTTATTACAACTTTATCAAATGGACAACCACACTCTACACATTTACCTTTCTCAAAGCATTCTGTGCAAGTTCTAGCTCTGTCCAGTGCTTCCTTAGAAGTAGCTAGTTGCATGTCCATATCTAGGAACTTTACAACCAGCCACTTAAGGAAATAACCTACTTTAGTTTGCAGGAGTTTCTTCACCTTCTACTACGTATTCAAACTTCAGTTTAGTAATCTCCTTCAACGTTGTCACAAGTGTCTTTGCAATAAACGTATTAGGAATACGGAAAATCAACTGCTTACCTTCACATTCTTGCAACGTTTCAGCTACATTGTCGTGAAGAAGCTGAATAATCTGGAGAACATTAGTGTAGTCAATAACTACTTTATCTCCTTCCAGTGCAGCAGATACAGAAAGATCTGTCAACAATTCGCCAAGGTTCTGCGTGTAGCAACCCAGGTCTTTCAAAGTTTCGTTAGCCATTACTATTGTTTTTTAAAATTAACAGTTAATTTTTCAATGTCACCCTCTTTATTAAACTCGACAGTTCCTTCTTGAAATGCAGTGTAAGATTTGAGCGCAGAATAAACTTCCCAAAGATTCTCACTCGTAGAGATTGAGTTTTCTGGATGTCCAGTAGCGTACACATTTTCAGGATAAAGCTTCTCCATGTTTTCAGTAATCTTATCCACTACAGAAGTGGGATTACGACAAATACTTGCAGATTCATCCATTAGTTTAGCTTTTAGAAATTCCTTTGCGATAGTAGGACTGAGTACAAAATCTCCACCTCCAATGTTGCAAATGTAATCTCCTTCCTTGATTGGAAAATCTCTAAGTGTAGAAACAAGTATGCATTTAGTAAATCCAAGGGAAGCTTGATCAAAAGTATAATCAAAGGTTCTACCAGAGTTTTCCATCTCGTACAGCGTACCCTTGAAATGAGTCATTTGAATGTCTATGTTCATTTCTTAATCTTTCCAAGAATTAAACGATAATCAAGCAGCAAGTATCCATAGTGAGGATTCTTCAAGTCAGTAGGCGGTTCTGTATCCGTCCAAGTAGAACTTGTAAATCCATGCTCAAGTACAGGTGGATGATCTACAGCAGGTTTCAGTGCAAGTACTGCATGTTTGTCCACTTCTACAATGTCCCCAGGTTTCAACCAAGGATCATTCTCAGGAGTAGCCACTACAATGCCTTTACGCATATAAGGCCAAGGAGAATTCATTGTCTGTCTAATCCCAATACCATTCTGCGTAATCTCTTTCATTGGAATCTTAGGTTCAATAATGATACCTGATTCAGTACGCTCAGCTACTATGTGAAACATTCTGACTAAGATTCGGTTAAAAGGGATAATATTTTGGTAGTTTGGATCAATGTTTACCAAGTTCTCGTTGTAATCACTAATGTCCTTATCACGATCTTGCCAATAAGAATCAGGAGCAATAGAAGACTTTAGTAAATCAGCATTAAACTTAGCTCGTTCTTCTGATGTCATACGCTCACCTTCTTTCTGAAAGTAGAAGCTAGTTTTAGCATCAGGGTCTTTAAAATTATTCTCAGCGAAATCTCGCATTGATTGTTGAGACTTTATAAAATTCATGTTTGTTTTCATTTCCAGTACCTAATGTACCATGAATAAATGTATTCAATTGCAGGAGTAATCTTAGGAGTAACTTGTAGAATCTTGACTCCGATTTTATAACTTAGATCAAAGACTCCAAAGTAAGTCACTACTATTCTACTCGCTATATGAGGGCTGTTGATGTAATACCTCATTGTCTGAAACAGAAGGTTCGCTGCTTCCTCTACTTTCACTTTGGAAGTCTGACAATCCTTGGCTGTCTGGCTTAGTACTTCGTCGAATGTTTTTGGTAGCTTCACTTTTCTTAACCATTACAAATCGTAAATCAATTACCTCTCCAGCTAAGTACTTCTCTTTAATCTTCAGTAGCTTGGGAGAAGGTCTTGTATTCAATCTCTTTCCTGGCTCCTTGATTGACACCAGTAAGCCAAGTTCAAGTAGATGATCTTTGAATACAGAAATCTCTGGACGTTGAATCTTGAAACCTTTAGCTAGTTCTAGTACATGAGGATTAGATACCCAACACTTGTTAGGTTCTGGTTGCTTGAGAATCCATGACATAAGTGCAATTAACTTAGGACTCATGGTGTATCTTCCCTTCGCAACTAATACCTCAAAGAATTGAATCCAGAATCCTTCCTCGTCAATCTCGTATGGTTCGTCACTTAGTAAGTTAATTATCATACTGTTAAATCTTTAGATTTTACTGCCAATTCATTTCTTCGAGATGAATAGGAGACTACTTTGATTCGTATTGAAATTTAGCTTCTTTCAAGTTCTGACAAATCATCTGGAAGTAAGGATAGATAAGAGAGATAATCTGCTTGTAAGCTTCTTCCTGGTCTTCCTTCGTCTTTTCCCCAAGTGGCTGTAATGACTTGATCTTGTCAACGAAAGGTTGATTGAACTTATTCAGTGCTTCTTGGAAACTTCCTGCTGCTTGTTCAATAAAGTCTACAATCTCATCAAGGATTCTAATCTCGTTATTGATAACCAGACCAATCAATTGACGTGGTTGTTTCTCTGGAATGAACTGATAAGGATCAGTATTACCAAGTGCTTTAGCCAAGTCTAGTGTCCAACCTCTAGCACTGATCAGCTTACTTGTATCTGTCTTGAGAGACTTCGCTACATCAATACGAGTAGAGATGAGGTCTGCAAGGTTGAGAAGTGTAGCAATCTCTCCCCCTAACGGAGGTGTAGGTTGCTTTACCTGTTCAAACTCAGGGTTAATCAATGTTTCTGTTGGAAGTTCCATTTCAAAATCTGGCTCTGCTTGTACCATTTTGTTATAGTTTGATAAGTGGTAAGAAAAGTCTTGCTTCTACAACCTTAGTAACAGGTCTGTAGCCCAAAGATACTTGAAACTTTTTAGAATCATAGGAAAGTCCAAATATAGGTTGCAATAAATCAGAATCTGCTCCTATGTAACCTTTGATTCCTCTGAAATACTTAGTCACTTGATTAGTCACAGTGATAGTATCAGGTTGTCTTTCCTTTACTATGACCTTACGCTTGAAATCTAAGATTGTACCTGTAAGAGTGATTGAGTCTGAGATGTTAACCAGACTGTCACTATAAGGTATAACAGCAAGAGACTTTGTAGTGTCGTAAGAAACAACTTCTACAAGCTGATTTAGCGTATCATGCACATAACTTGTAGTTGTATCATACAATCTAATGTACTTGATCTTAGTAACTGGTACTTTGACTGTAGTTACCTTCTCAATGTAAGTAGGTACACTGATCTTTTTAGTTATTGTACGTACTTCTTGTGGTTGTTCACATTGCTTGAATCCAAAGAACATTAATAATGCTCCTATGATTGCACCAAATCCTATTTTCATGGTTTGTATAGTTTTGCTCTGACTGCTGCATCTTTAGCTTCTAACAGCTTTCTAAGTACAGTAGATGTTTCTGAATTAGGTTCCAAGTTCTCACTGATCCAGTTAGCTAACTCACAGAAAGGTTTACTAACCTCTTGAAGATGCTCTGGTAAGTGTTTGTAAGTAAAGAATTGAAGTATCATGTTAGTATTTGATTACAGAGTTTTTAGGTATGTCTATACTGCCCACTGTATCTTTGTTAACGAGCCAATTTAGGGTAGAAATGACTTCTTTAGTAATTGGAAATTTAAGTACCACTTTACCCTCACATATCCGAAGATACATTTTGTCTCCTTCTTCTAAGACTGTGTAGTTAATACCATTCTTAGCAAGTACTCCATATTGTGTGTTCATCGTTTTTCAACTATTAAAGTGATTTGATTAATGTATTCATCTTTTGTAGCCAGTATTCCAACTACATTGATCAAGTGATCGTGGTTAGTGCTAAGTGGAAGATGAAAGTTGTTTAGAATTCTTTCCTCGTTAGTTAGCACTAATTCCAGCAGTTTTCCAATCTTCGTAGCTTTTGTCAGTTTCCAGTTCATACTCAGGTAGTGTGTTTAATAGATCAAGTAAGTAATCTGCAATGTCTGTAGTTAACCTATCTCTACTCTGACAATAATCCATAGCTAACTTCACCTGCTCTTTATTTGTAAAGTTCATCTTGGTAATAAAGTCATAAGAAGTGATTAAGTCTTCAAACTCTTCTTCAGTTACTAAGTACATCATTCGTTAAATAGTGAAGGAGACAGTGTTTAGTTGCCTCCTCATGTTTTAGTTAAGTGAACCAAGAACCTTCATTACAAGCAGTGTAAGTACTACACCACCAGCAAGAAGTCCTCCTACAATCAAGAATAACTTACCCCAAGTTACAGAAGTCTCGTCGTTTGGAAATACTTTTGTTTTTAGGAAATTCATAGTTAGTTGTTTCGTGCAAAGCTAAACTAAGATTTTGAATTGTGCAAGTCACCTTACTTTTAAATTCCAAAATCCTTCTTCTACAAAGAACTCACTGTCATCTGTGAGGGTGACTTTAATACCGTAATAATTAACCTCAATAGCTTTGATCGTGCTAATACCCTCTTTGAAGAAGACTTCTCTACCTATAATGCTAGACTTCTTTAACTCTTCATCTAAGATATGACTTATCTTAGTAGTTGTAGTAAAGGATTCAATGTAAGCGTGTAAGGATTCTAGTGTGTTGTGAAGAAACTCCATTTCTATGTCATCTTCAAAGATTATAAACAGCTTATCACCTCTGAAGACAATATCCTTTATTACGTGATCTACTACTTCATTCTCATTGTAGAGGTTGTTTCTTAGAGGAATTGTCTTACCTATAAAGTCTTTTACTTCCATCATTCTATTTCTAAGTTAAGTGTATCTCTTTCCATAATTTCCAGTAGTAATTTGTCAACTTCCTCTTTAAGTAGGTTATTGAACTTTTCTGTCTTAATGAGTTTCTTAGTTTTAATCACATAACCACCATTGGGTAATTCGTCAATCATCCTAAGCATGATACTATCCATCTCAGGAGTAATAGGATTGTACGGTGCTCGTCTAGGTACACCATGTAATTCAACAACATTCCTGATCAATGATAGTAACTCTTCTCTGTCATTGACTGTTATAGTGTCAGGGGTAATTTCTTCAATCAGTTTTAACCAGCCCATCATTCTAAAATTAAAGCTTTCTTAATCCCATTCTCAATCATCTCCAGGTACTTTACCAACATGTCTTTCACAGGATTGTCAGTGTTGTGTTCTAGTATCTTCCTAGCTGTATGCATTCTGTGGTAAAGTAATTCTTGGAGATGTCTTAAATTACCACCAGAGTATACTGCAATCTTACTGTATCTTTCTCCAGTAGATGTAAGAGGTGAATTCATTTTAGGAAGAGAGTAACTATCACCAGGAATGAAAGAAGCAGAGTAAGAAACAGAATCTGCTTCACGTATCATCCTATTTCTAACATGGTCTGGAAGCTTCTCAAATTCTTCGTCAATAATTAGGTTGTTCATCTGTTAAAATTTTAATTTTTACTGACAGTTTATTCTTTCAAGATAAACAGCTAGAAAGGTATTTGAACGTTTGAATAAATTAGTTGTCTTCCAAGGTCAGTACACAGCTTTCTATGATTGTACTCAAGTTGGATAATCTGTAAGAAAGTGAGTTTGAAGTTGTCATAGTTAAACTCTTCTTCTTGCGGCTTCTTAGTCCACTTGATCTTGTACTGTGTGTTCTCTCGTAGCCAATTGATATAAGCACTAGGAATATCCTTTATCTTTGTCCCAGCGTACTTACCAAATGTAACTGTAGAATCAAGATATAGTGTCATTCTTCTGTAAATTGATACGTGTTCTTACTCAGCTTAAAAAAGAAAGTGTCAGCCATACTATTGAACGCTCTCCTTATCACTCTAGGTGTAAGATTGGTCATCTCTTGTAGCTCGGCTACTTGAGCTTTACCAAAAGTGAACACCCCGTCAGTATCTCTTTTAAGAATACAGTAAAGGATAACCTTGTATTGCTTGTAATTAAAACCAGTTCTGATTAGCTCTGTAAGTGTCATTTTGATAGACTTGTACTGTTATTGAATTGTATTAAGTAAGGTATGCTATTGTAGCTAACGTAACCTCGTGATTGACTCAGTTACTTGATGTGTTTCCCATGAAGAATCGAACTAAGTAAATAACTTAGAAGTAGTAACTTCGTCACATGGGAAACCCCTTAGAAAATTAATTCTCATTGTGTGATTTCTCAGTATCAGTTAAATTCTTATTGATTAGCAGTGTTCTCAGTTGAGTGCCTCGTTGGTAGTAAAGTGAGATGTAACACCGCAAACCTACCATTAAGAATCTTCTACCCTAGTTATTTTGACCATCTTACGTTGAAGTTATCTCATAAGACTGGAAGATTCAACTCACTAATCATTTCAAAGTTTAACCATTTTTGTACTTACAGCTATCCTTCCTCCTATTTAGAGTATCCACGCTGCTTCTCCTGACTCCTTTCTTCCACTCCCGTGTGTTTGTTAGTCAGGGTAAAAAAGTTACTAGCTTTTAGTACAGGGGCAAATATAAGGAGAAGTTAGATACAAGTCAATTCGTCTGAACTGACAATGTGTCATTTGATTGTAAAAATATCTGACAGAATGGCATATTTAAGGAAAGTATAAACATAGCCCCTACTTAGTCTAATTTATTCAACTACCCCCGACCTTATTGTCAGATAAAAAGTAGCCCCTGGTGAAATTAATATATTAGTGATAAACGTAATGCTTCCCAACCTTTATCCCCGTCACCCTTTCTAGCGTTCGAGCATCCCCGGACTGTTCTGAGGATAATCGTTTGTCAAGATAAAGATTGACATTTTACATCCTTGTCAGGTGTAATCTTAGACTGACACGAGAAGACTACTCGTTAAAATGAAATCAAGCTTGGTCAGCAAGAGTTGTAGGTATTGCTATAAACCTTCACTAGGACATGATCTATGACGTACGAGAGTATGATGGATTGTGTCCTTATTCTGTGTATATATTAAGGTGTAATGACGTTTGTCAAAATACTTTACTTATATGCACATCCTTAGGCTAGTAGGTTGGGTTATAGAGAGCTATCCAATAGGGTAGAAATTCACGTTGCGTCGAAACCAGTTATGATGGCAGCGCGAGGATAGCTCTCACATTTGATTGTTTCACCTTAATATATAGTGACATGGAAAAGTTAATGGCTGAGGTAGATCAGCGTATGTTAAATCAAGCACCTTATCTATGGTGTAAGATTGTAAAAACTCCTTCGTTGTTTCCTGAAGTGAAGGATAAGTATAGAGCTATCACTGGAGTTAATTCAGACGGTTCTATCTTTTCAGGTAATAAACTCATTCTCGCTGATGAATGGAAAGGAATATACAAGTTTGTGAATGGGGTAGATATTAGTGAGGCTTATGTACCTTTTAGTGTCTAGTTTTTTTCACAATTGAGGGTGTGAAAGGGTTGAAAATGCTAGTGTTTACTGGTGTAGAGGTTGGGAGCAACTCCTTTCCACTCTTTCTCTTTCTTTCACATTCTCCCATTTTCCCCACAATCTTGCTAAACTTTATACTGTCACTGTTTTGGTGATACTGTAAGCACATTAATGACACCGTGACATTACGGTAAATCAACCTCAGAAGTTGAGTGTCAACGAACCAATTGTTAATCAATTAAACAACTAAACAATGACAACTTATTTCGCAATTGTCAATCCTTCTGTTTTCGTATCTGGTGATGAAGACACCAATGGTAACAAGCCTCTGATTCTTGACCCGATCTTTGGTATTGTACCTTTCCGTCGTATCGTCAATGGTACCATTGCTCAACGTGCTGGTTTTGAAGTGGGTAAAACCTACATGGTCAAGATCGTCATGGTTGACAACGTTAATCCTAAGACTGGTCGGGTATCTCTTCAGCCTCAAGTCACTCGTTTGGGTGATGGTGCTATCAGTGCAATTGAACTTGCCATCAACGGTAAAGCCTTTCAGAATGCTTACGGTAATGGTAAAGTAGAAGCTGCTGATGATACCAACGACAACAAACAGCCTGAACACAAAGAGGAAGAGCTGGTTGATGAGAATGGGAAGCTAGTACCACCAGACGGTAAGGAAGCGTTCTAGTCTTAATAAAGTAGTTATCTGACCTGTACAGTAATGTATGAGTTGGGTAACTACTTTATCTTTTAACTCATCAGCTTAGCTATTCATCTTGAAAAAATGAATTGCCAGTTTATTCCTTCAGGATAAACAGACTGTGGTATTTGATTACAAATGAGTTCTAAGTAGCAAGTGCAAGCTACACTAAACATGCACTGTGATGTACAGCTTACCTTGGGCTTACATTATGAGTAAAATGATTAAGGTTTTAATTCTATTGTCATGGCAAACATGTCCGCAAGCATTCTACGCAATGTAGTTGCATCAGTATTCAAGATTAGACCTGAATCAGTGATCTTATCTGGTGAGCTTGAACCGACACGTTCATTTACTGGTCACGATTGCTGGTCTTCTCAGTCAAATACTTACAGTTTTAAACTGTGGGGGTTCAGTCCTGTAAAAGGATTTGTAGACCTGAACCAGTACGTTGGCTGTAGCCGTAATTCAACTTCTGGTGAAAACTATGGGGATGAAGGTACACAGTTAATGCACATTCCAGGTGTAGAAGAGTTTGTATTCTTCCTAGTGAATGAAGACTTTACTTCTGGTAATGGACGTGATTATGATTCATTTACTTGGACGCTCTACAAAGCTCCTAACTTCGCTCAGAAATGGGCAGAGATTGAAGAAGCTGATGTTAAACGTTGGAATACTTGGTTGGATGGTAAACTTTTAAAAGGAGAGTCAATCCAACTTGATGTACAGCTCCTTGATGGCGAAAGCCTAAGTAAAGCTTGTGATAGAGTTGCATTATCCATAGGCGCAAACTGGTGGAGTAATGAATCAAAATATGGTAATCAAACCTATTTTGAAAAAAAGTAAGAATAAGAGTTTGTAGGTATCTCAAATAACCTTCATTCACCAGTCAAAACCTAATACAAATGCAAACATATAACAATTGGGGTGTTTCTCCTTGGCAATATGCAGCTGCTGATTTTGCTGCTGCTTACCATAATGCTCTTAGTAAAGGTCAAAATGGGACAGAAGCAGGAATCTTAGCAGCAGCTGCTTGTTATGCAGATCAAATAAAATTTCATCCTTCTGAAACAACAAAATTGAAAGCTGCACAAAAAGCAATGCTAACAATCCATGACAAGAAAGCTGATCAAGATGAAAATAGTTTACTTAACATAGGTAAGGACGCATATTTAACAGCATAACCATGTGCAAATACACAACCAAACAAGAGTTTCAACGTAAGTTACAAGAAGCTCAAATAGCAAATAGTCTTCCTGACGACCAAGACTTTAAACGAGTCACTGGCTGTAAAGTTGAGGACTTTGGCACACCTGAAGGAATTAAGTCAGCTTACCAATTTGGTATGAACTGTCTATTCCAAGCTGGTGACAAGTTTGCAATCCGTTGTACACTGTTCTCAAATCTTAATCTTCCAAACTATGATAACCAAGAAGCAAGTATCGTATCCAGGTGCTGGTAATCTAGGCACATTGTACAAGACCACACAAGAGTCTGAGGTGCAAGAGATTCGTGCTCAAAACTCAGGTCAATTCAGGGTATTGAGAGCATTAGGTCATTGTCAAGTGATTCTTGTAATGACGCCTGAGTTATACCGTGCGTTATCAAAACCAAACTACCATAACACTTGGTCATTTGATGAGAAAGCAGTACCAAAAGAATGGAAGACTTGGGACGGAACTACAGCTTAATCTGACTGAAACTATTCAATCAAATTAGGTTTTGGTGATTATGAGTTTTTAACATAACTACACTTTAATAGAGGAAGAACTGATCCGCAAGGAAATGACGTTTGTGTAGCTAACTAGATGAAACTCAGTCTAGGTGTTAATTATTATGGGTAGATGATGGGGTGAATTAAAAAGCAATCTTATCTTTCATTAATGGGCGTTTTTCATTGAACTGATTTAATCAACTACAGTTATGCTTCTGTAGTTGCCTTTTTTAACTTTCAAATCACTAATCATGTACACTAACAGAAAAACTCTTGAAATAGTAACTCTTGACAATGGAGTTACTAGAAAACAAGTTCAATTGTTTTGGGATGGAGGCTGCCAGTGCTATG